>Ga0315327_10000156_pt1 | contig 30862 bp, 29 predicted proteins | sample M110032315metaG_FD_203460 | JGI IMG/M metagenome (GOLD analysis project Ga0315327, IMG submission 203460) | Ammonia-oxidizing marine archaeal communities from Monterey Bay, California, United States - M1 100m 32315 | ecosystem: Environmental > Aquatic > Marine > Coastal | place: USA: California... | reverse complement strand
GGGGAAGCGCACCTAGTGAGTTGCCGTTGAGGTAGATGCCGTCAGGGACCTCGAACTCGTCCCTCAGGTGGGCCAGCGGATCGGCCGCGTCCAAGTCGCTGGCAGTCGACGAGTCCACGGACGGCATAACGGTGGGGCTCACAATCTGGCTCCGGTCCCCGGATGGATCGCTCCACAGTTGGGACAGGTACGGGCTGTCTCGTCGGCGTCGAAGGCCGCGAAGAGCGGCGGCAGGTCCTCGTCGATGGCCTGGAGTTGGACCTCCACCCGGCAGACCACGTGGGCGCACTCGAAGCAGGCCCACTCGAACCCATCCTTCTCACCGGGGGCACGCTGGTACTCGACGACCAGGCCGATGGAGTCGGGATCGGGGCGCTGGGGAGAGTGGCGAACGCCGGCCGGGAGTAGGTGCACCTCGCCCTCGCGGATCGGCATGTGGAACGGTTCCGTGCCCTCCTCGGGCCAGATCACGAGGTCCATGTCACCCCGGAGCTGGTAGAAGAACTCCTCCCGCGGGTCGTCGTGGAAGTCGTTGCGTTGGTTTCCCCCACCGACGATCATCACGATCATGTCGACGTCCCGCCAAATCTGCTTGTTTGCGACCGGCGGCGTGAGGTCTTCACGGTGGTCTCGGATCCAGGCATTGAGGTTGAACGGTCGACGCTCGCCGGGGTCCGGGTCATAGTCGGTCATGTCAGCCTTCTCCTGTCCGCCCCCGGTCGTGGTAATCGCCTCATCCAACCCAGACCTCGTCGTCCACCGCCGTGGCGGCCCGCGACTCCAAGAAGCTGGTGAGGCCCCGCAGCCGTTGGGCCAGCTCCTCGAGCCCGTCCGCTCCGGCCAGCGCCTTGGCCTCCAGCTGTGTGGCATCGGCGATGAGCGCTCTGGTCAAGGTCGAACCGGCGGGCGTGAGGGCCACTACCCGTTGCCGCCGATCCTCTCCGTCGACGGTCTTGATGACCAGGCCGCGATCCCCCAGCCTGCGAAGGGCATGGGTCACCGTGGGTTGGGGACTGAGCGCCGCGACGGCCAGGTCGGCGACGCGCAGGTCCCCGAGATCCTCCAGTACGGAGAGCAGGCGCCACTCGGATCGGGCCACGCCGGCCCGGGCGAGCACAGCGTAAAACGACTCCGACAGGGTCTGGTCGGCCTTGCGGAGGAGGTACGGGAGGTACCGGCCCAGGAAGTCCGGCGCCAAAGTGGTCGAGCGGTCAGGCATCGAATGCAGAATAGATTCATACGAATGGAAAGGCAACCCGCGTCCCCAGCCATCGAGACATCGACATGACCCTTCGCTGGGCGTCCATGGCCGATGCCGACCGGCAGCAGGAGTACTCCCCCAGTTCATGCCTCCCCGACGGCGATTACCAGACCCACATCCTTGAATACCGACGGGCCAGCGAGGCCGCATGGGCCCGGGCCAACGACCACCCGACGGCATCGACCACCACCATCCGGTACGGAGACGACGAGGCCCACGCCATCGACGTCATGGCACTCTCAGGTGACCGTCCGGCGCCACTCCTGGCGTTCATCCACGGCGGTTACTGGCAGGAGCTGTCACGTGTCGAGTCGCGCTTCCCGACGGCCACCTGCATCTCTCGGGGCTGGAACTACGCGGCCATCGACCACACCCTGGCTCCCGCCGCTCCACTCGACCGGATCGTCGACGAGTGCCGCCGGGCCGTCCGCGCCCTCGCGGTCCGGGCCGAGGCCCTGAGCCTGGACCCCAATCGGATCGTGCTGGCTGGTCATTCGGCCGGAGCCCACCTAGCAGCCATGGTGGCTGCCGACCCGGATGGGACCGACGTCGCCGGGCTGGTCCTGGTGTCGGGAATCTACGAATTGGAGCCTCTGATCGGGACCACGGTCAACAACCGACTCGGCCTCGACCCGGACACGGCCCGGCGAAACAGTCCCCTGTTAATGGACGCCGCCGGCTCTCCGTCCACCCTCGTCGCCCACGGCTCCGACGAGACGTCAGAGTTCAAGGCACAGTCCGCCGCATTTAGCCACCACCTCGAGGCGGCAGGCACGACCGTCACCATGCTGGAGGTCGCCGGCCGGAACCACTTCGACGTGATCCTGGACCTGGCCGAACCCGACACGCTGCTGGGCGACGCCGTCGGCCAACTGGTCCGGTCGCTCTGACGTCCGGAAGCTTCGCTACCCCTGACCGCCGGAAGCGTCCTGAACGGAGACCTTGCCGGCGCTGATCCAAGGCATCATGGCGCGCAATTCAGCGCCCACCTTCTCGATGCGGTGCTCCCGGCCCTCGGCCTCCAGGCGGTAGAAGTTCTCACGACCACCGTGGGCCTCAGCCACCCACTCCTCAGCGAACGCACCGGTCTGGATCTCGGTGAGGATCTGCTTCATGGTGGCCCGAACGTCGTCGTTCACGACCCGGGGTCCACGGGACAGGTCGCCATACTCGGCGGTGTCCGACACCGAGTAGCGCATGCCACCGATGCCCTGCTCGTACATGAGGTCCACGATCAACTTCAACTCGTGGAGGCATTCGAAGTAGGCGATCTCCGGCTGGTAGCCGGCATCGACGAGCGTGTCGAAGCCGCTCCGGACCAGTTCGGTCATCCCCCCACACAGGACCACCTGCTCGCCGAACAGGTCGGTCTCGCACTCCTCAGTGAACGTGGTCTCGATCACGCCGGCGCGGCCACCACCCACGCCGTCGGCATAGGCCAGGGCGAGGGCCTTGGCGCCACCGGTCGGATCCTGCTCCACGGCGATGAGGCACGGCACGCCGCCACCCTCCTCGTAGGTTCGGCGCACCAGGTGACCTGGACCCTTTGGGGCGACCATGATCACGTCGACGTCGGCCGGTGGAGTAATCAGGTCGAAGCGGATGTTGAAGCCGTGGGCGAAGGCCAGGGCGTCGCCGGCGTCCAGGTTGGGAGCAATGTGCTCCTCGTAGACCGCTGCCTGATCGGTGTCGGGCAGCAGCACCATGATCACGTCGGCCCAGGCCGAAGCGTCCGACAGCGACCGTACGGTCAACCCGGCCTCGGTGGCCTTGGCTGCCGACGACGATCCGTCGCGGAGTCCGACGCACACGTCGACGCCCGACTCCTTCAAGTTAAGAGCGTGGGCGTGACCCTGGGAGCCGTAGCCGAGAATGGCTACCTTTCGCTCTGCGATCGTGGACCGGTCCACGTCTTTCTCGTAGTAGATGTTGGCCACTGATCTCTCCTGGCTTTGGTTTGGTTTGGAACAGATAAGGACGGGCTGGTTCAGTCGAGGGCGTCGTCGAGGCTGGCGAGCGCCACCCGGCCGGTGCGCTGTAGCTCGAGGATGCCGTAGGGGCGCAGCAGGTCCTCAAACTCGTCAACTCGACGCGGCGGGCCGACCAGCGACAACATCATGCGATCGGTACCCAGGCTCAGGACCTTGCCGCCGGCCCGGTCCAGGTGCTCCACGATCTCGTCACGACGGTCCGGCTCGGCGGTCACCGTGACCAGCATCAGTTCGCGCTCCACGGCGTGCCCGGGGGCCAGCTCGCGGATCTCAACCACGTTGACGAGCTTGTCCAACTGCTTGACGATCTGGTCCAGCGACGCCGACTCTAGGTCGACCACCACGGTGATCCGGCTTAGGTTCTCGTCGTCGGTGGGCGCCACGGCCAGCGACTCGATGTTGAAGGCCCGCCGAGCGAACAGTGACGCCACCCGGGCCAGCACGCCGGACTTGTTCTCCACGGTCACCACGAGCGTGTGGTACCTGTGCTCCGGTTCGTGGATGTTCACCGGGCCTGCCCCTCCTGGAATCCCGGCACCAGCAGTTCAGAGTTGGTGGCACCCGACGGAACCATCGGATAGACCTTCTCGGACGCCGCCACCCGGAAGTCCACGACCACCGGGCGGTCGTCGATCTCATTGGCCTTGGTGATGGCCACGTCGACCTCGTCGGGGTCATCGACCCGTATTCCCACGCAGCCCATGGACTCGGCCCACATCTTGAAGTCTGGGACGTCCGGCGACAGGAACACCTCGGAGTACCGCTCGTCGTAGAACATCTCCTGCCACTGGCGGACCATGCCGAGGTACGAGTTGTTGAGCAACGCCACCTTGATGGGGATGTTCTCCACGGTGGCCGTGACCAACTCCTGGGCCGTCATCTGGAAGCAGCCGTCGCCGTCGATGGCCCACACCGACCGCTCCGGGAATGCCACCTTGGCGCCGATGGCCGCTGGGATGGAAAAGCCCATGGTTCCGAGCCCACCGGAGTTGATCCACGTGTAGGGGTGGTCGAACGTCCAGTACTGGCTGGCCCACATCTGGTGCTGGCCCACGCCGGAGGTGACAATGGTGTCGGCCGGGGTGGCATCCCGTAGTCGCTCGATGACGTACTGGGGCTTTAACGCCTCACCGGGCACCCACGGCTCGTAAGCCAGCGGATAGCGCTCCTGCCAACCGCTGATACGCGACCGCCAGGCCGACCGGTCAACATCGCCGGTTCCGTTGCCCGACAACTCGGCACTCAGGGCCTCGATGGCCACCCGCACGTCGCCCTGGATGGCCACGTCGGGCCGCCGAACCTTACCCAGTTCGGCCGGGTCGATGTCGACGTGGATGATCTTCGCATCGGGAGCGAAACCGTCCAGTTTCCCGGTAACGCGATCGTCGAACCGGGCACCGAGGGCAACGAGCAGGTCGGACTCCTGCATTGCGGTAACCGCCGTGTAATTGCCATGCATCCCCGGCATGCCGAGGCAGAGGTCGTGGCTATCGGGGAAGGCCCCGCGGGCCATCAGGGTGGTGACCACCCCGATGCCGGTCAGTTCGGCCAGGGTTCGCAGCGCCTCGGCAGCCCGGGCCTTGAGGACGCCGCCGCCCACGTAGAGGACTGGTCGCTCGGCGGTCCGGATGAGGCCGACCGCTGCCGCGATGAGGTCAGCGTCGACCTCGGTCTGCGGGTGGTAGCCCGGCAGGTCAATCTCGACGTCGTCTGTCCACGTCATGGTCGACCGGGGGTTGGTCGGGTCCACGATGTCTTTGGGGATGTCCACCAGCACCGGCCCGGGGCGTCCTGTGGTAGCGATGTGGAACGCCTCCTTGACGGTCCGCGGGATGTCCTGGGCCTCGGTGACCAGGAAGTTGTGCTTGGTAATCGACTGGGTGATTCCCGTCGTGTCGCACTCCTGGAATGCATCGGTGCCGATCGCTGCGTAGGGCACCTGTCCGGTCACCACGACCATGGGAACCGAATCGAGGTAGGCGTCGCACAGCGGCGTGACGATGTTGGTGGCCGCCGGACCGCTGGTCACCATGGCGACCCCGGGGCGACCGGTGGCCTGGGCGTAACCCTCGGCCATGTGGCCGGCACCCTGCTCGTGGCGCACCAGGACATGGCGGATCGACGAGTCGATAATCGGGTCGTAGACCGGCAGGATCGCCCCACCGGGCAGCCCGAACATCACCTCCACGCCCTCGACCTCGAGGGCGCGGATGAGGGCTCTGCCGCCGTCCATCTGTTCTGTAGCCATATCGGGTCCGGGTCCTCGGAGAAAACTGGTGGGAAGTTCGATCGAAAAGTGGAAACGACCTCCCACTTCGGGAGGTCGGGGCACGCAACCGTCTGGGTCCCGCCGCATGCGGGCGGGGCGCGTGCCTACGCCAGTACGCCTACCCCCCGGAACGGGGTCGAAAAGAAAGAGGCGATCTGCATAGACCGCAATTATGCGCCGGTGGCACCCCAGACCACAACCTGTCGGATGGTGGCACACCGTGCAACGATTGCCCGATGCGAACCGGCGTCCAGCCGGGGTCCTTCGATCCCCCGACCCTGGCCCATCTGGCCATCGCCCACGCGGCGTTGCGCCACCACAACCTCGAACGGGTCGTGTGGGCGGTTTCTCGCCGGCCACTGGGGAAGGACTCTGGTCGGACGGGGGTCGACGACCGCTTGGCCGTGCTCCACGAGGTGGTCGCCGACCATTCTTGGTTGGCCACCGACGTCACCGACGCCCGCCTGGTGGCCGACCTGGCCGACGGCCACGACGTCGTGGTCATGGGCGCCGATAAGTGGCACCAACTCCACGACGTGACCTTCTACCGACCCGACCACCGAGGAGTCGGCATGGACGCCGAAACAGCCATGGAGCAGGCCCTCAAACGCCTCCCGACGTGCGCCGTGGCCCCCCGGGGTGGACTGGATGTGCCCGCCGAGGTGGCATTGCCGATCCCCCGCTGGGTGGCTCGTCAGTCCTCCACTGACGCGGTGGCCGGTGAATCGTGGATGGCGCTGGCGGCCGCCCGGCGATCCGGTCTGTGGGACATATGACCGCCAGGTCACGCCTGGGTGACGGCACCCCTCTCGGCCCCCTGGGCCAGGGCGGCGTACTTAGCCAAGAACCCTGAGGTGTAGCGCGGCTCGAAGGGCTTCAGGTCGGCCCTCCGCTCAGCCAGCGTGTCCTCGTCGACCATCAGATCGATGGTGTGGCCCACCACGTCGATCACGATGCGGTCGCCCTCGGCGACCAGTGCGATGGGCCCGCCGTCAACCGCTTCGGGGGCCACGTGACCCACGCAGAATCCGTGGGTGCCGCCAGAGAAGCGTCCGTCGGTGATGAGCGCGGCGTCGCCACCCCGGCCAGCGCCCTTCATGGCCCCAGTGATGGCCAACATCTCGCGCATGCCCGGACCGCCCTTGGGACCCTCGTAGCGGATGACCACGATGTCACCCGCCTCGATCTGGTTGCCAAGCACGGCTGCCATGGCCGCGTCCTCACCATCAAACACCCGGGCCCGACCGTCGAACCGGTCCACGTCGATGCCTGCCACCTTGACCACTGACCCCTGGGGGGCCAACGACCCGCGCAAGATGGCCAAACCACCGAGGGCGTTGATCGGATCACCGAAGGCGTGGATGACCTCGCCGTCAGGCGCGGGAACGTCCAGCATGGCCAAGTTCTCGGCCACCGTCCGGCCGGTGACAGTGATCTCATCAGCGTGCAGCAGTCCCTCGTCGTGGAGCATCTGCATGACCACTGGGACGCCACCGATGCGGTCGATGTCAACCATGTGGTACTTCCCGTGCGGCTTGGTGTCGGCCAGATGTGGCACTCTGGCGGCCACACGGTTGAAGTCCTCCAACTCCAACTCGACGCCGGCCTCGAACGCGATAGCCATGAGGTGTAGCACGGCATTGGTCGAACCCCCGAGGGCCATGACCACGGCGATGGCGTTCTCGAAAGCAGCCCTGGTCATGATCTGGCGGGGTCGGATGCCTTCGCGCAGCAGGTTCATCACTGCGTGCCCACTGGCGAAGGCCACGTCGGCCCGTCGTCGGTCGACCGCTGCGGCCGACGCCGAACCGGGCAGCGACATGCCGATGGCCTCGCCGACCGAGGCCATGGTGTTGGCGGTGAACATGCCCGCACAGCTTCCGATGGTCGGGCAGGCCTCGCGTTCGATGGCCAACAGCTCAGCGTCGTCGATACCACCCACAGCGTGGGCGCCCACGGCCTCGAACACGCTCACGATGTCCAGCTTGGAACCGTCCGTGTGCTCACCTGGCATGATCGACCCGCCATACACGAACACCGATGGCAGATTGATGCGAGCCGAGGCCATGAGCATCCCGGGCAGCGACTTGTCGCAGCCGGCGAAGCTAACGAAGGCGTCCAGACGCTCGGCGTGCATCACCGCCTCAACCGAGTCGGCGATGATCTCCCTGCTGACCAAGCTGGCTCGCATCCCCTCGTGCCCCATGGAAATACCATCAGACACGGCGATGGTGTTGAACTCGATGGGGAAGCCCCCGGCCTCGGAAACCCCCTCCTTGCACCGCTTGGCCAGTGCATCCAGCGGAATGTTGCAGGGCGTGACCTCGTTCCACGACGAGGCGACGCCCACCTGGGCCTTGGAAAAGTCGTCCTCGGTCATGCCAATAGCCCGAAGCATGGCGCGCGCTGGTGCCCGATTCGGACCGTCGGTGACCTCATAGCTGCGGGGCTTCATCCCCCCGTGGGTGGCATCCGTCATAAGGATGCAGGCTAGGCCCCCGCCGGGGCCTGCCACCTAGTGTCTGGCAGTGCGATCTCGCCTCTCACCTGACGGACGGGAACTCCTCGTCCTCGCCGTACCGGCCCTTGGGGCCCTGCTAGCCGAACCGCTGTACGTGCTGGCCGACACTGCGGTAGTCGGCCGCCTGGGCACCGATCCGTTGGCCGGCCTGGGTGTGGCATCCGGAGCCCTGCTATTCGGCTACGGCCTCTGTGTCTTCCTGGCCTACGGCACCACCGCCGCCGTAGCCCGCCTGACCGGCGCCGGCGAGGACCGTCGGGCGACCGACCAGGCCATTCAGGGCCTCTGGCTGGCCGCCGTCCTCGGCGTGGCGTTGGCCGTGGTCGGCACGGTGACGGCCGACGCCATCGTGTCCGGGCTGGGCGCCACCGGCACCGTGGCCGACCAGGCTGCCATCTACCTTCGGATCAGCCTGCTGGGCGCACCCGCCATGCTGCTGATGCTGGCCGGGGTGGGTTACCTCCGGGGCCGCAAGGACACCGTCAGGCCGCTCCAAGTGGCCGTAGGCACCGCCGTCTTGAATCTAGGCCTCGAACTAGTACTGATCCTCGGCATGGACCGCGGGATCGGCGCCTCGGCAGCGGCCACCGTGGTGGCCCAATGGACAGGCGCTGCCTGTTACCTGGGATGGATTGGTCGTGACGTGGTCCGCCGGCGCGCCTCGCTGGCCCCCCGTCTGGGCTCTATCGGACGGATGCTCGCCGTAAGTGCCCAACTCCTCGTGCGCAATCTCTCCCTAACCGGCACGTTCTTGGTAGGGACCTCGGTGGCCACACGGATCGGTCGGGTTGACGTGGCCGCCCATCAGGTGGCCTTCCAGGTGTGGATGGCCACCGCCCTGACCATGGATGCCGTAGCCATCGCCGCCCAGTCGATGGTCGGCGAGCGCCTCGGGGCGGGCGATGCGGCCGGTGCAGTGTCAATCGGAAAACGGGTCATCGCCTGGTCGGTCGGCATGGGTCTGGCCCTGGCCGTGGTTCTGGTGGCCGCCCGTGAGCCGGTGGCCGCCATCTTCTCTGACGATCCCGCGGTCGTGACCTTGGCCGGCTTCCTCCTCGTGCACGTGGCCCTCATGGCGCCGCTGGGCGGAGTGGCCTTCGCCCTGGACGGCGTTCTCATCGGAGCCGGCGACCAGCGGTTCATGGCCCGAGCGATGGCCGGTGCGGCGGTGGTATCAGTGGCTGCCATGGTGACCGGTCGGCTAGCTGGTCAGGGGATCGGCTGGCTGTGGGGCGCCATCTGGCTCTTCATAGGGGCCCGATCGATCCTGTTGGGTCTCCGGTTTACTGGCGACCGCTGGCAGGTGGTGGGCGCCGAACGCTAGGGGTGGGAAACTACGCTTCAGCCCGGCGGGCCAAGATCTCGTTGACGGCCCGACCGTCGGCCTGCCCGTTAGTGGCCTTCATGACCATTCCCACGAAGAAGCCGGACTTCTTCTTCCGTTCCTTATCGTCGCCGGACGTGAAGGCGACCCAGTCCTCAGGATGTGCAGCGATCAGATCATCCACCACGGACTCCAGCGCCCCGTCGTCCATTGCCTCGAACCCTAGGTCGGTAGCCACCGCAGCCGGGTCGCCACCGTCGGTCACAAGGGTCGCTAGCACCGTCTTGGCCTGAGTGGCCGTCAGGTCGCCCCCGACCTCCATGGCCACCAGTGCGGCGAACGAGGTGGCGGTCAGCGCCCCGGCCCCGTCAGCCAGGTTGTTCTCCACATGCACCAGCACCCGGGCCGGATCAGCGCCGGCCCCGATGGCGTCCACGGCCAGGTCGTCCATGCCCCGTTCGACGGTCAACGACGCTGTCGCTGTATCCACCCCGGCCGCCTCGGCCAGGCGGTGCCGACGCTCACGGGGCAGTACCGGCAGAGCCGCCCGGACCGACTCGATCCACTCCTCGGACGGATCCACAGGCACCAGGTCGGGCTCCGGGAAGTAGCGGTAGTCGTAAGCCTCCTCCTTGGAGCGGAGTTTGTGGGTCCGACCCTCGTCCTCGTTCCAGTGGCGAGTCTGCTGCTCGACGCGCTCACCAGAGGTGATCAGGTCGACCTGGCGACGGGACTCGTAAACAATGGCCCGTCCCAGCGAACGCAGCGAGTTGATGTTCTTGATCTCACACCGGGTACCCAGCACGGCATCGCCCACTGGACGGACCGACACATTGCAGTCCACCCGCATCGAGCCTTCCTCCATCTTCCCATCCGATGCACCAATGGCCACCAGGATCGAGCGCAACTCGCTGACGTAGGCACGGGCGTCCTCGGCGGACCGAAGATCGGGGGCGCCCACGATCTCGATGAGCGGGACGCCGGCCCGGTTGTAGTCCACCAGGGAGTGGCCTGCCTCGTGGATGCGACCCCCGCCACCCACATGCGTGCTCTTGCCGGTGTCCTCCTCAAGGTGAGCCCGTTCGATGCCCACCCGGCGACCGTCAGCCAACTCCATCCAGCCCTCCTCGTTGATCGGCAAGTCGTACTGCGAGATCTGGAAGTCCTTGGGCATATCCGGGTAGAAGTAGTTCTTCCGGGCGAACACCGACCGCTGCACCCGACAGTGGAGGGACAAGCCAACCCGGATGGCTAGCTCCACGGCCTGCTCGTTGAGCACGGGCAGCGATCCGGGCAGCCCGAGAGACACCGGATCCACATAGGTGTTGGGTTCGCCGCCGAAACGGTTAGGAGCGTCGCTGAACAACTTGGTGGCCGTGGCCAACTCGGCGTGAACCTCCAAGCCAATGATCGTCTCCCAGCCGGGAACGATCTCGGTGGTCGCATCGTCACTCATGTCGAACCCCCGCGGATGAACCAACCATCGTCCCGCCGACGGCCGGGTGTCCGTCGGGGGCAGCCGCTTCGAGCACCTTGGCAGCCCGGAACATCGTGGGTTCGCCGGAGGCCGGGGCTAGGACCTGTACGCCGACCGGCATCCCGTCTTCCCCCACCCCGAAGGGCACCGACATAGACGGATGCCCAGCCAAGTTGGACGGGATGGTGCATACATCGTTGAGGTACATGGTCATGGGATCGGCGGTCTTCTCGCCGATTGGAAAGGCCGTAGTAGGCGCCGTCGGACTAAGGAGAAGGTCGAACTCCCCGTAGGCCCGGGCGAAATCCTCCAAGATGAGTGTGCGGACCTTCTGCGACTTGCCGTAGTAGGCGTCGTAGTAGCCCGCAGACAGGGCGTAGGTACCAAGCATGATGCGTCGCTTGACCTCGTCACCGAAGCCAGCCGTCCTCGTGGCGGTGTTCATGTCCCCGGCGTTGGGGGCGTCGACCCGCAAACCGAAGCGGACGCCATCGTAGCGGGCCAGGTTTGACGACGCCTCGGCGGGCGCCACCACGTAATAGGCCGACAGGCCGTAAACCGTCGAGGGCACCGAAGTCGTGGCCACCGTCGCCCCGGCCGCCTCTAGGGCGGCGGCTGCCTCGTGCAGGCGGGCCCGCACGTCATCTGCTATGCCCTCAAGGCCGTCGCCAGACAACTCCTCGATGACCCCGATTCGGAGGCCCTCCACACCATGGTCCAACACCGAAGACAGGTCGGGTGCCGGTTCGGGGATCGACGTGGAGTCACGGCGGTCGTGGCCGCCGATGACTTCCAGCATGAGTGCCGAGTCGGCCACCGTCCGGGAGAACGGACCAATCTGGTCGAGGCTGGAGGCGAAGGCCACTAGGCCGTAGCGCGACACCGCCCCGTAGGTGGGCTTGACGCCAACAACGCCACAGAGGGCGGCTGGCTGACGGATCGAACCCCCAGTATCGCTGCCTAGGGCCAACGGCGTGAACCCAGCGGCCACCGCCGCAGCCGACCCGCCCGACGACCCGCCGGGCACCTTCGTAGGGTCCAATGGGTTACGGGTAACGCCGAACGCCGAGTTCTCCGTTGAACTGCCCATAGCGAACTCGTCGAGATTTGTCTTACCGACCACCACCGCACCCGCCGCGACTAGGCGCTCTACGACGGTTGCATCGTAGGGGGGCCGCCACCCCTCGAGGATGCGAGACGAGCAGGTGGTGGGCACTCCCCGTGTGCACATGTTGTCCTTAAGGGCGACCGGCACGCCGGCCAGCGGCCCCGGATCCTCGCCAGCCGCCACCCGGGCATCGACGGCATCAGCCGCGGCGCGGGCCTCATCAGCCAGGACCAGGTTGAAGGCGTTGATCTCACCCTCGCGAGCGTCAATAGCCTCCAGATGCTCCTCAAGCACCGTGCGGGCAGAGCGAGCACCCGATCGAATATCAGAGGCCAGTACCCGTGCCGTGGTCCCCTCGGGGGTGCTCACGGTGACTCCCCCAGCACCGGGGGGACTCGGAACTGCTCGTCCTCGACGGACGGGGCACAGGCCAGCACCTCGGCCCGGTCGCTGGTCTCACCCACCACGTCGGGCCGCAGCACGTTGTGTATTGGCAGCGGGTGGGTCATCGGCTCCACGTCGGCCAGGTCTAGAGCCGCCAGGTCGGCTGCGTGGTCCAGCACATCGGCCAGTTGACCGGTGAAGGCCTCGAGTTCCTCGTCGGTCAAGGTCAGGCGGGCTAGGTCAGCGACATGGGCCACGTCTTCTTTCGAGATGCGATCGGTCATTGGATACCTCGTCGGGGGCTACAGCAACGTGGGAGTCAGGCGGGGCGGACCACGAGGGTCACCGTCGTGGCCGGCACCTCCCGACGACCAGCGGGTGGGGTCTGGGACACCACGACCAATAGGGTTCGGTCGGCGACCTCCGCCTCGGCAAGACCCTCAGGCAGTCCGTCGACCACCACGGACCGGAAGCCAGAGGCAGCCAACCGGCTCTCGGCCGCAACCAGTGAGAGGCCTTCCAAGGACGGGACGGGACGGGGCTCGGCACCCAGCGAGACCACGACCCGCACATCGTCGTTGACCTGGATACGAGTCCCTCCAACCGGTTCAATACGCGACACTCGTCCGGCGGCTACCCACTCGTCGTGCTCCTCGCCCATGGTGGGTGCTAGGCGCAGGGCGATCAGTTCGGCCACCACGTCGGCGGGCATCAGGCCCACTAAGCCGTCGGGCACGACGCGGGGCAACGGTCCACCAGACACCACGATGTCGACCTCGGAGCCCTGAGACACCGTCTCGTCTACCGTGGCCACGGAGAGCACCAGCCCAGCAGCCATGGCTTCGTCTTTCTCGCTCGACACGGTGCCCAGAGTGAGACCAGCGGCCTCGAGGCGGCGGCCGGCCTCTTCGACGCTGACTCCGACTAGATCGTCAGGCACGGGCAGTCGGGCCGGACCGAGCGACACCACGAGCACCACCGTCTCGCCGGCCTCGAGGCGAGTGCCTCCGGTCGGCTGCATGGAGAGCACCTGTCCTTCGAGAGATCCATCACGCCGGTCGTAGCGCTCTTCGACGAGCCAGCCCAGCTCGAGGAGCAACGACCGGGCACTGCTCCCGGACGTGTCGACCAGCACCGGGACGGCACGGGTCGTCGTGCGACTGGCCGACAGCAGGAAACTGCCACCCACCACCGCACCGACCAGCAGAGCCGCGACCACCAGCACGCCACGCCAACGGCGTCGGCGAGGCTGCGGGCTGGAGACCGACGCGTGGGGCTGGACCGGGGAATGAGACCCCACCGGCGAGTGAGCACGGGTGTCCGAGCCGGGATCGACGAACACCGACGGTGCGCCGTGCTCGGCCTCACCGGGCATCGGCGCGGCACCGACCTCACCGGGGCCGACAAGGGGCAAGGGTTCAGGTCGCGACATCCGTCCGGCCACGTCAAGCAACAGGCGTCCCATCTCACGAGCCGTCGGACGATTCTCCACCTCGGCCGTTCCAGCACTAGCCACCACCGGCACCAGCGGTCCGAGAGCGTCGGGGATCGGCACGTCGCGTCCCATACGGGCAGCCAGGGTGTCACCGATGGTGTCGGCCACGAAAGGCAGATGACCGGTGACGCCCTCGACCATGCACAACGCCAGGGCGTACACGTCGGAGCGGCCGTCCAAGGGTCGGCCCTCGGCCTGCTCAGGTGACGCGTAGCGGGCCGTGCCGATCACCCCGCCACCACCGAATAGTTCGCGGCTGGCGGCGCCGGTCAGCGCATCAGCGAGACCGAAGTCGGCGATGCGGAGTCGGGCGTCTTGGCCGAACAGCAGGTTGGCCGGCTTCACGTCCCGGTGAACGATGCCTTGTCGGTGGGCGTGATCCAGGGCCCGGCAGGCCTCGAGAGCCACCATGAGCATCTGGGACGGGGCCAACGTTCGGCCCGACGCAAGGATGCTGCGGAGACTCCCGCCGCCCAGGTACTCGGTCACCAGGTAGGCCTGACCGTCGACGCCCCAGTCGTAAATGGCCACCACGTGCGGGTCGGCAAGCGAGGCTACAAGTCGAGCCTCGGAGCGAAACCGCTCCACAAACGCCTCGTCACCGACGAGCGAAGAGTGGAGTACCTTGACGGCCACTTGGCGACCTAGGGAGAGGTCGTCGGCGAGGTACACGGTGCCCGAACCGCCGGTGCCGATCACGCCGCCCAGGCGATACCGGCCACCCAGCATCCGTCCCGGCGCGGGCATGGCGCCGCCCGGGCCGGCGGGGGCCCCGTCGGAGAATCCGTCGGTCACCCCTCAAGGCTATCGGTCCCGACCCCATGGATAGCCTGCGCCCGTGACCCGACGCCGCGCCCTAATCATCAGCGTGCTCATGGGGTTGGGCGTGGGGATCCTCGTGCTGGCCGCCCTGCTCCCCAGCAAAAACCCCGGCGACGTCTCAGTCTCGTCCAACCCGGCGGTGTCCGAACTCCTGCCCGCCCGCGGAGACACCGTGCTCCCCCAAGCCAATGTAGGGGCCATCCTCGCCCCGGGCTGGGCTGGTGAGATCCTCCACATCGGGGGGACGGCCATCCCGGTCGACCAGCAACGGATCGAGAAGGCCCTGAACTCAGTGATCTTCCGGCCCGACGAGGGGCTGGCCCTCGAACGCCTCCCCGCCCAGGACGTGTGCGCCACTGTGCGCTACTGGTCGGTCCGCAGCCCCGACCGCACCTCGACTATCGACTGGTGCTTCCGGGTCGACGGCTGACCGGATAGCGAGTGGATCAGCCGGGGAGTTCGCCGCTGGCCAGCAGACGGTCGAAGGCGGCCTCGTCGAGGATGGGCACGCCGAGTTCCTCGGCCCGGGTCAGCTTCGACCCTCCTCCCTCACCAGACACCAGCGCCGTCGTCTTCGCCGACACGCTTCCCGGCGAGCGACCTCCCCGGGCCACGATGGCAGCCTTGGCCTCCTCGCGTCCGTACCCGACGAGCGTGCCGGTGACCACGATGGACATGCCATCCAGCACCCAGGCCGCCTGGTCGTCCGGGTCGGCGATCGGCGCCTCGAGGTTCACCCCGGCGGTCCGCAATCGTGCCAGCAGGTCGAGGTTGTGGGGCTGGCGGAGCCACTCGTGCACGCTGGCCGCGATTATCGGACCGAGTCCCTCCACGGCCTCCAGTTCGTCAACCGTGGCCGACTCGAGACGGTCGAGGTTCCGGAATGACGAAGCCAGCAGGTCGGCCACCGTGGTTCCCACGTGCGGGATCCGCAGGCCGAAAAGCAGACGCCCGAGGGGACGCTCCCGCGATGTGTCCACGGCCCGACGGAGGTTCTCCACCGAAGTCTCGCCGAAACCGTCCCAATCGGCGATGCGGTCGTAGTCCAACGAGAACACGCCTGCCACGTCGTCCAATAGGCCTTCGCCCACGAACAGATCAACCCGCTGCTCGCCGAAGCCCTCGATGTCCATGGCGCCACGTGACGCGAAGTGCTCGATGCGCCCCCTGACCTGCCGGGGGCAGGCGTAGTTGTTGCAGAAGGTGGCCGCCTCACCGTCCAGTCGGACCAACGGCTCACCACACGCCGGGCAAGCGGTCGGGAATGTCCAGGGCTCCAGGTCGTCGGGTCGTTCCGACAGGACGGGTCGCAACACCTCGGGGATGACGTCACCCGCCTTGCGGACCACCACCAAGTCGCCCGGCCGGACGTCCTTGGCGACCACCTGGTCGGCGTTATGCAGGGTCGCCGCTGTCACCGTCGACCCGCCCACAAACACCGGCTCCAAGCGGGCGAACGGCGTGGCCTGCCCACCCGGACCGATGGACACCTCGATGTCCAGCAGTCTGGTGGTTCGCTCCTCGGGAGGCAGTTTGTAGGCGATGGCCCAGCGGGGCGCTCGGGCCGTGAACCCGAGTGACTCCTGGGTGGCTAGGTCATCGACCTTCACGACCACCCCGTCGATCTCGAAGTCCAGGTCGTGTCGAGCCACCTCGACAGCATCCACGTGGGCCACCACGTCGTCGAAGTCGTCGAAGGACGCCACGTGGCCGTCCACCGGCAGACCCAGTTTGGCCAACCAGGTCAGAGTCTCCAGGTGGGAGGCCGGTTCGGGCCCATCGACCACCTCACCTAGTTGGTACGCCCAGAACGAGAGGTCGCGGGTGGCCGTCACGGTTGCGTCCTTCTGGCGCAGCGACCCAGCCGCTGTGTTGCGGGGGTTGACGTAGGTCTTCTCCCCGGCCGCCTCCTGAGCGGCGTTCAGGGCTTCGAAGGCCGAAAGGCCGAGGTAGACCTCGCCACGTACCTCCACTACCGGCGGCGCCCCGTCGGCGAGGCGTTTGGGGACGTCCGCGATGGTGCGTACGTTGGCCGTGACGTCCTCGCCCACCTGTCCGTCACCCCGGGTGGCCGCCTGTGCGAGTAGGCCGTCCTCGTATCGGATGGACACGGCCAGGCCGTCGAACTTCAACTCGCAGACCCAGGTAACCGTCGGTGGTTCAGCCAACTCCTCCCCGTCCCTGTCGGTGGCGAGTCGCTTGAGAACCCGCTCGGACCAGGCTTGGAGTTCGTCGACGTCGAAGGCGTTGTCCAGTGACCGCATGGGCACCCGGTGGGTCACTTCGGCGAACGTGGCTCGGCCTGCCGGTGCGACCCGCTGTGTTGGCGAGTCCGGGGTCACCAGGTCGGGGTACTCGGCCTCCAACGCCTTGAGTTCGCCGAGGAGCGCGTCATAGTCCGCATCAGGGATCTCGGGGTCGGCGGCCTCGTGGTAGCGCCCGTCGTGGAGGCCGATGAGAGCGCGGAGTTCGTCGATCCGTTCGCTGGGCCCGTCCACGGACCGATACTACCGATGCCCCGCGGCACCCTCCGGAACGGCCTCTAGCGTGTGGCAGTGGATCGATTCCCTTTCCTCTCAGGCGATCCTGCCGCCCCCGGGCGACGGGCCGAGTGGGCCGACGTCTGGGGCCTGCGGACGATCTGGTTACTCCTCCCCGTCCTAATAGGACCAGCGGTCGCCGACGCCCTTCACGACATGGACGCCACGCCCCGTTCAACCGCTTCGGCAACGCTGTGGGTCCTGTGGGCGGTCGGGCTGACGGCCACCCTCGTCCCCCTGCCACTGACCCTGACCGCTCTGCGCCTCGGAGGCCCGGCCGTCGCCGCTCTCTCCGCGTGGAGTGCGGAGGCCACCAGCAACGCCGTGCACGCTTCCTTCGCGCTGGCCGCCGCGGTTCTCGTCGTCCTAGCTGCCTTCGCCGCCCCGGTGGCTGACCGATTCGTGGACGGCGCCTCCTACGGCGATGAACGTCGATTTCTGCTCCGAGCACCCGGGCCGGTTGCCTTAGTGCTGGGGCCGTCGGCCACCGTGGTCGCCATTGCCGGGACCACCGTCGGCCCGATCCTGCTCTTGGACTCCCGATGGGTCACCGGTGGGATAGCCACCGCCCTCGGGGCAATGCTGGCCGCTATGGCCGTTCGCTCGCTGCACCGTCTAGCCCGCCGGTGGATCGTGCTCGTACCGGCTGGATTCGTGCTTCACGACCACCTGGCCTTGGCCGAACCCACCCTGCTGCAAAGAGCCGGTCTGGAACACCTCAAAGCGGCATCGTCGAACACCGGCGCCGACGACCTCACCCAGCACGCCCGGGGACTGGCCATCGAGATCCGGTGCCGTCGACCACATGACGTCCTGCCTGCCGGTTCGCGCGACGAAGTGGAGGTACGGGCTATCGACGCCTTCCTGTGCTCGCCCGCCCGCCCCGACGTGGTGTTGGCCGAGGCAGCCCGCCGACGGCTACCGGTGGGCTAACGCGAGCCCGCTGCCGGACCGGCTGAAACGAGTCAGCAGGCCATGGCGCCGCCGACCACCTCGTCGCCCTCGTAGAACACCACACTCTGACCGGGTGCCACCCGTCGCCGAGGTCGCTCCCACCGCACCAGCCACTGGTCCGGTCCACCAACCACCTCGGCCGGCTCAGCCGTCCCGTGGGCACTGGTCTGTGCCATCAGCCTGCTGTCCGCGGTGCGATCACCCGTCCAGACCAGTTTCTCGACCGGGGTCTCGTCGACCAACAGTTCGTTGGCCGAACCGACGGTGACGGTGGCCGTCGACACGTCCACATCCACCGCGTACCGGGGCGCTCCCGAACCCCCCAGTGCCATGCCCCGGCGCTGTCCGATGGTCACCAGTTCGACCGCCTCCACCGAACCGACCTCGGCACCCGAACCGTCCACCACCCGCCCGGGTGTCAACGGAATCCGGCGACGCAGAAAGTCCTCCCGACCGTGCTCCCGGGTGATGAAACACACGTCCTGGCTATCCGGCTTGTGAGCGGTCCGCAGCCCGAGCACCGAGGCATGGCTTCGCACCACGTCCTTGGTCAGATCGCCGATGGGTAACAGGAGACCGGCCAACTGCGCCTGGTCGAGCATGTACAGCACGTAGGACTGATCCTTGCTCGGATCCACAGCCCGGGCGACGCGACGGGTCCCATCGGTTCGTTCCACGATCCGCGCATGGTGCCCTGTGGCGATCCGGTCGAAGCCCAGGGCGGCAGCCCGGTGCCGCAGACGGTGGAACTTGAGGTGCCGGTTGCACTCCACGCAGGGGTTGGGAGTCCGGCCCGCCGCGTGGTCGGCCACGTACGGCCCCACCACGTCGCGCTCGAAGTCGTCGCCCAGGTTGAACACGTGGTGCTCGATGCCAAGGGCGTCGGCCACCCGGCGCGCGTCGTCCACGTCGGACACCGCGCAGCACCCCGAGTCGGACTCCCCACCCCACAGGCGCAGGGTCACCCCCACCACCTCATGGCCGGCATCGCGCAGCAGCGCGGCGGCAACCGACGAGTCCACCCCGCCTGACATGGCCACCATGACCGGAGATCCGACCCTCTCGATGGAGGTCACGGCGGTCATCCGGACTGCAGCGACCGGGCGTAACCCCGAAGTCGCTCCACAGCCGCTGGAATGACAACCAGTGCGTGGTCCACGTCGTCGTCAGTGCTGGCGTGGCCCAGTGACAGCCGGAGCGAACCGGCAGCCGTCATCCGGTCGATCCCCATTGCTGCCAGCACCGGTGACGGCTCCTGGGCCCCACTGGCACAGGACGCAGCAGCGCTGGCCGCTATGTCGTCCCGTTCCAGCAAAAAAAGCAGTTCCTCGCTCTCAATACCGTCAAAGCAGAGGTGGGCCACCCCGGGCGTCCGGAATACCCCGTCGGGCACAGTCCGATGGACACCGTCGATGGCGGCCCGCAGGCCGCCCTCCAGTCGGTCCCGCATGACACCGACCCGCACCCCGAGGGCCTCGCGTTCGATCGCCATCAGGCGGGCCGCCTCACCGAGGCCCACGATGGCCGGCACGTTCTGGGTTCCGCTGCGTCGTTCCCGCTCCTGACCCCCGCCGCGCAGCACGGGCACCAACGGCACGCCGGCACGCACCACGAGAGCGCCTGCTCCCTTGGGGCCACCGAACTTGTGCCCGGTGATGCTGACCAGTCCGGCACGCCGCACCGCCGTCGGCAGGTCCAACCAGGCAGCGGCCTGCACCGCGTCGCTGTGCACGACGGCCTGCGGTGCATGCCGATCCACCACGTCGGCCACCGCATCAACGTCGGTCACCACTCCGGTCTCGTTGTTGGCAACCATGGCTGACACCAGTCGGACACGTTCGCCGTCCGGCCCTGAAAGCAGGTCGCCCAGCACCTCGAGGTTGATGCGTCCCGCTGAGTCGGTCGGTACCACTGAACCTCCGGCGTCCACCACCGGAGCCAGCACCGCCGGATGCTCGGCTGGGCTGCAGACCGGGACCCCACCGGTGGCCCGGACCACGCCGTCCACGGCCAAGTTGTCGGCCTCGGTCCCTCCGGAAGTGAAGACCACTTCACCCGGCAAGCACCCCACTAGGACGGCCACATGGTCGCGAGCGTCGTCGACGGCCCGCCGGGCCTCCCGGGCCTCGACATGGGAGCCCGACGGATTGCCAGGGTGGTCGGCCAGCCACGGCAGCATGGCGGCCACCACCTCGGGCCGAACCGGCGTGCTGGCCGCATGATCCAAATAGACCCGTTCCCGGGAAATCTCGTTCGCCGGTTTCACTCCCACGGCATCAAGGCTACGGCCGCCCCGGTCCACGGGTCCCTTTTGGAGCCTGGTGGTCCTGACGCCAGACTGTCGACCATGGACGGGTACGACGGCGCGACCTACGGCGAGACCATGGCTGAGGTCTACGACGAGTGGTATGGCACCGACGGCGGGCTCGCCCTCACCCAGATCGGATCTCCTGACGAGGTGGCCGACCGGGTCACCACCCTCGCCGGACCGACGGGCACCGTGCTGGAACTGGGCGTCGGCACCGGCCGACTCGCTCTCCCGCTAGCCGACCGAGGCCTGGCCGTCACCGGGCTGGATGCCTCGCCGGCGATGCTGGACTGCCTCCGAGCCAAGCCGGGAGCAGACCGGCTCACTCTGGTCGCCGGCGACATGGCCGATCCGACCATCGCTGGGACAGGATTCGATGTGGTGCTGGTGGGCTTCAACACGTTCTTCAACCTGACCACCAAGGCGGCCCAAGAAGCATGCCTGCATGGCGTGGCCGAGACGTTGGCCCCGGAAGGCCGGTTCGTACTTGAGGCGTTCGTGCCTGACCCCGAAACCCACGACGGGGTATCGGTTCGCGACGTGTCCATCGACCGGGTGATGCTGGACGTGGTCGCCACCGACAGGGCTGCCCAGACCATCACCGGGCAGCGGATCGTGATGACGGCAGCCGGAAACCGGTTCTTCCCGTACCTGCTGCGCTACGCCAGCCCGGACCAACTCGACGACATGGCGGCCTCCGCCGGACTGGAGCGGGTTAACCGAACCGAGGACTGGCGCGGCACCCCGTTCTCCAACGACTCGTCGCGCCACGTGAGCACGTGGCGTCGAGCCGACGTCACGTAACGCCGGCACCCGGCCCCGCGAAAGCTGGCTGAAGCTAGCCAGAACGCCCGGTGATGACTGGTAGGTCCAAGCGTGGACGGGCGCTGCGCTTGAGTTCGGAGAACGTGTCGAAACCGCACAAGGTGACCGTGGCGTCGTACAGCGCCAGGCACTCCTCATCGGTCTCGGGGATCGAGGAGATGACGGGCCCGAAGATGGACGGTCCGTCCGGAGGTCCAAAAGTCATGATGGGCGTACCCACATCGTCCCCCGTCCGACCGACTGCCTCGAGGGTCTCGGCCCGCAACTCGGTATCCCACGACGAATCGGTGGCTGCATTCGCGTACAGCCGATCTACCCCCGCCTGGTCGAGCACCCGGGCCAGGTGATCAGGTGTCGCCACGTCGGCTCGGAAGTCGGTCCCGTCGTCGACCACCCGGTGCCAGATGGTTTCGCCGAATGCCTGGTAGAGCCGGTCCATGGACTCAACGCCTTCAGCGGCGCGGACGGCGGCGGCCACCCGTAGCATGCGCCTCCCCCGGTCATGGGACTCGCGGTAGCCCTCGGGGAACTCGGCGTCGTAATCCCGCTCTTCGTTGAGGATCGAAAGGTTGATGAAGCGCCAGTCGACGGTCAGGCTCCGGAGTTCAGCGACCCGCCGTAACCATCGCGAGGTCTGCCAGGCGAACGGGCAGACCGGGTCCCAGAAGAACTCGATGTCCGGCGACTGCTCTGGCAACTCGACTGGCTTCTGATTGCCTGACCTGTTCGGCATGGGGAGATCGTCCTCCAATACGGGCCTCAGCCCAGCACTGGGTCCCACCAACGGCCGGCAGCCCATACCGCTCCGACGGCGAAGGTGGCGGCCGCCACCCATGGCACGGCGGAAGTCATCGCCCGCGGCAGACCGCGGCGGTCGGCCACGTCGACCAACCATGCCACCAACGCGCCACCGGCCAGGCCCCCAAGGTGTCCACCAATGCTGATGCCCGGGCGGCCGAAGGTGAACACCACGTTGACCAGCAGCAGACCCCCCAGGCCGGTCCCCCACGGGCTGATTCCCCGTCGGACCTGGTGGACGATCGCCGCTGCCATCAGGCCGAACACGGCACCTGATGCACCCACTGTCAGCGCCTGGGGGTCGTGCAGCATCACCCCGAACGAACCGGCCAGCAGTGAGCCCATGTACAGCCCGGAGTACCGGACCGGACCATGGGCCGACTCCAGTTGTCGTCCCAGCATCCAGAGCAAGAACATGTTGACCAGCAGATGGAGCAGGCCGGCATGGAGGAACCCGCCGGTCAGCAAGCGACTCCACTCGCCTTCGGCCACACCGATCAGCACCGGTCCGGACCGGCCGATGCCCAGTAGTCCGTGGTCCACTGTGACCGCGCCACCACCCGAGGCGAACCGGTCGTAAACCCCCGACCCTCCCGTGACCCCGCCCAGGAACACCGTGACCAAAAAGGCCGCCAGGTTCACGGCCACCAGTACCAGAGTGACCGGTGGTCCTTCCACTGGGCCAACCCGCACCTGTTCGACGCTCTGCCGGCCGGAACGCCGCTTCCGGGACTGGCGACCCTGGAACTGGTGCTTCGCCGGGGAACCGGCCACGCAGTCGGGACAGTGGAAGCCCACCGACGCCGTGCACATGCACAGCGCGCAGATCCGACGGTCGCACCTCTGACATCGGACGCCAGCCCGGTTCTCCGGATGCCGATGGCAGGTCTCGGGATCAACCCCCGGCTGCGACTCCACCATCTCGGTCAGAACCGGACGATGACCGGTACGCCGCCCGGATCGGTTGCCCAGGCAAACAGAAGGAGCTGTGGCCCATCACCGGTGGTGGTGGCGTGGCGTACCCCGGTGTCATGGAAGATCGTCGCCCCAGGTCCGTGGGTCGACCACTCGTCGCCCCGCTGCCAGTCCGCCGTCCCGCTGATCACCCAGTAGATCTCGACTGCCTTGTGCACATGAGGCGGATACACCACGCCAGGCCCTTGGAGAACCAAACCGGCCGACACCTCGTCACTGAGATACGGGGCCGACCCCGCCGTTAGCAAGATGGCACTTTCGGCCTGGCCGATAATCGGCGTGTAGGCGTACGCCGAGCGCATGGCGTCCATGTCCGGCTCACCGGCGTAGTCGGGGTACGGGCTGGCCCAGCTGGTCCGGTCCGCCACCTGCAGGGCCAGATCGGCGGGAACGCCCACGCCAGTCTGTCGGCTGGCCTCCAGGTGCTTGTCGACCACCGGCAAGCTCGCCAACGGGCCCATTTCGGCCGGCACCACCCGGGTGAGCGCATCGGCCAGCAGGAGCATGGGGCCCGACAACGTCGGGTCCCGCTGGCCCTCGGCGCGGGCGAAGTCGCCAAAGGCGGTCAGGAAGGGGTCGGGCATGTCTTCGGAAACCACGTCTCAGGAACCGGTGAAACGGGCCTTCCCGGGACCGTGCTCAAAAAACGACGCCACGCCCTCCCGGGCGTCGTCACTCTCGAAGACCTCGAGGAACAGGTCCAACTCGAGGTCAATCCCGTCGGCGAGCGGCAGGCCGACGCCCTCGTCGATAGCCCGCTTGGCGGCGCGGATGGCCACCCGGGGGCCGGACGCGTAGGTGGCGGCCAGCGCGCACGCGCGGTCCAGGATCTCGTCGTCACCCACCACCTCGTCGGCCAGGCCCAGAGCCAGTGCCTCGGCTGCCTTAACCGGAACGCCGCCCCAGATCATGCGCTTGGCGGTCGGTCGACCGACCAGTCGTGTGAGGCGCTGGGTGGCACCACCACCCGGAAGAATGCCCAACAACACCTCAGGCTGCCCGAAGGCCGATCCCTCACCGAGAATGCGCAGGTCACAGCACCAGGCCAGTTCGGCGCCGCCACCGAGAGCCAAACCGTTGACCGCGGCAATAGTCGGGCACAGGATGCGTTCCACAGCCCCGAAGGCGTCACGGAAGGCATCGGCCTGGATTGGTCGCTGTACCGGGTCGGCAAAGACCGACAGTTCGGCACCGGCTGCAAACATCCGGCCGGCACCGGTGAACACCACGGCCCCCGGTGGATCGTCGATGCACGACCGGGCGAAGGCTTCCAACTCGCGTAGCAGCCCGATGTCGAGCGCATTCACCTTGGGTCGGTCCAGGGTCGCCACTACCACGCCGTCATCACGGCGCTCGACGCTCAATTGCACCCCCTCACCTGATTCGGCCACTACAGGCTGACCGCCGTGCCATCGTCGGTAGCGCCGATGGGGCCGTCGCCTGCGGCCGCGGCACCGACGTTGTGGACGACCGTCACGCCGTCCACCCGGTCCTTCAGGATCCGTTCGATCCCCGCTTTGAGCGTCTGGTCCGATGCCGGGCACGTCACACAGGCCCCCGTCAACTCGACGGACACCTCGCCGGTGGCCTCGTCGACGTCATGGAGAACGATGTCGCCGTCGTCGGCCTGGATGGCCGGACGGATCACCTCGATGACCGTCTCAACCCGGGTACGCAGACCATCGGGGGATACGTCGGGAGATACATCGAGGGACATGTCGCCAGTCTCGCAGGACCGACCGGCGGTGCCACCCCGGGCCTGGAGAATGACACCCGTAGGATCGACCGGTGCCCCCTCTACCACTGCTGACCGCCCACCAGGGCGGATGGGACGAAATCCTCCTCGTGGCAGGGCCACTGGCCGTCATCGCCGGGTTGCTCTGGCTGGCCGACCGGCGGGCCCGCCGCATGGGGTTGTCCGAGGAAGATGGCCCAGACCGGACCGATAGGTCAGGCCTCCCCGACCGCTGAGCCGAGGGCCACGTCGGCCCCCAAACGGGCCAGGTTGCCCACCAGATCCTGGTAGCCGCGGGCCACGTGATGCGCGTCGGCCACCACTGTCTCGCCTTCAGCGGCCAGACCCGCCACCACCAATGCCGCTCCGGCCCGGATGTCGGGAGCCCGGACCGGCGCCCCGGACAATGCCTCGACACCGCGAACCACGGCGTGGTGGCCCTCCACCCGAATATCAGCACCCATCCGTACCAGTTCAGGGATGTACCGGAACCGGCCAGCAAACACGTTCTCGGTGAGGATTCCCACGCCGTCGGCGACCGACAGTAGGGCGACCAACAAAGGCTTGTAGTCGGTGGCCACCCCAGGATACGGCAGGGTCGACACGTCCACCGATACGAGTCGCCCGGTGGGTCCGGGAGCCGTCGCCCAGAGACGGTCACCGCCGTCGTCGACCCGCAGGCCCATGGCGGCCAGTCGGTCCAGCAGCATCTCCATGTGGTCGACCCGGGCCCCCTCGACGGCGATCGAACCGCCGGTCATGCCAACTGCAGCCAGATAGGTGGCCGCCTCGATCCGGTCGGGAATCACGCTGTGCTCGGCCGGATGTAGCCGTTCGACCCCTTCGACGGTGATGGTCGACCCTCCGCCTCCTGAGACTTCGGCACCCATGGCGGTGAGAAAGGCCGCCAGGTCGGCGATCTCCGGCTCCCGGGCCGCGTTGTCGATCACCGTGGTGCCCTTGGCGGTCACCGCGGCAAGCAGCAGGTTCTCGGTCGCCCCCACGCTGGGGTACTCGAGCAGGACCCTTGCTCCGAGTAGCCGCTCGACCCGGCCCTCGATCACCCCGTGGCTGGTGGTGAACGTGGCCCCCAGGTCCTCCAGGCCACGTAGGTGCATGTCGATGGGACGGTGGCCGAAGTCGTCGCCGCCGGGCACCGACACCCGGGCCTCGCCGAACCGGGCCAGGAGCGGACCCAGCACCACGATCGAGGCCCGCATCTTCTCCACCAGGTCGTAGGGCGCCTCCGGGTCCATCACATCAGGCACGTCGATGGTCAGTACGTCGAGATCATCGGGCCCACGCGACACCGTGGCACCCATGCGCTCCAGCAGTTCGGCCATGAGGGCCACGTCGGCGATCCGGGGAACGTTGCGCAGAGTGTGGCGGCCAGGGGCCAACACGGCGGCCGCCATTAACTTCAACGCCGAGTTCTTGGCACCCGCCACCCGGACCGACCCCTCCAGGGGGCCGGAGCGGCGGACGCGGATCACATCCACAGCAGCGTCACCTTCGATTCCCACCCTCTCAGTATGGTGGGCGCTTCCGGCAACCGGAGGACAGCCATCAACACCAGCACGCCTCGAGACCGTCGGATCACCACCCGATCGTCCACGTCGACCGTGGTCCATGAAGTGAACGACGCTGTTCTCGCCGGACTTCGCGTGCCTCGAGATGACCTGGTTCGGGAGAAGCGCCAGGAGCTCGACCGATTCACGCTCGCCCACGGGCCGTTCACCTGCTGGGAACGCACCCTTCGCGTCGAACCGGTGGCCGGCGACACGGGACCAGGACTCCACCGGGTCGTCGAGACCATCGACTATCGGGCCGCCGTCGGTGTCTGGCGACCCTTGTTCGCGTGGCCACTCCGCCGGGCCGTCCAACGCCGCCGGACCCCATGGTGGGCGCCGCCAGACCGACTCGATACACGGGCCGCGACAGTCCTGTCGCTGCTGGCCTGCATCCAGGTGGTCGACGGGTATCTGGGCACCGTCATCTCCCAGACCATTACCTTCGCTGCCGACGAGTTCGACCGGGGCGACACCGCCCAGGGGGTCACCTTGGCCACCGTGCGCCTTGGAATCATCGTGGCCCTCGCCGTGGTGGCCCTTGCCGACCGGCGGGGGCGGCGTCGACTCCTGATGGCCACCGCCCTGCTCGCTGTGGTCGTCACGGCGCTAGGCGCCCTGGCCCCTGGCCTTTGGTTCCTGGGGGGCACCCAGTTGGTGGGTCGGGGTCTGACGACTGGCATGGGCATCCTCATCGGGGTGTTCGCCGCCGAGGAATTACCCCGAGGGTCTCGGGCCTACGGGGTAAGCGTTCTAGCCCTATCGGCTTCCCTAGGTGCCGGGATGGCAGTGTGGGTGCTGCCAGTGGCCGACATCGATCCTCGGGCGTGGCGATCTGTCTACCTTGTCCCACTACTGGCCGTCCCGGGGCTGGTGGCCGTCGGTCGGCGCCTCCCCGAGTCCCGACGTTTCAGCGCCAACACCGGCGACGCGCCTTCTTCGATCGGACCGAAGAACGACTCGAACCACGATGTCCGCCGCCGGATCGAACGACGCCGACTACTTCTGCTGGCTGTCGCGGCCTTCCTCGTGTTGGTGTTCGCCGCTCCGGCCAGCCAGTTCCAGAACGACTTCCTGAAGGACCACCGGGGTTTCAGCGCCTCGGGCATCACACTGTTCACCCTGCTGACCACCACCCCTGCGGGCATCGGTGTGTTTCTGGCCGGTCGGGCTGCCGACACCCGGGGGCGGCGTGGCGTCGCCGCCCTGGGGCTACTGGGTGGCACGGCGTTCGTGGTCGCTGGCTACCACGCCACCGGGGCCCTCATGTGGGGCTCCACGCTCGCCGGATCGATCCTCGGCTCGCTGACCGTCGCCCTCGGCGTCTACGGGCCGGAGCTGTTCTCGACCAGGAACCGGGCCCGGGCCAACGGCCTGGTGGTGACCCTCGGGGTGGCCGGCAGCGCCACCGGCCTGCTGCTCGTAGGCATGCTCAGCGACCGGTTCGGTTCCTACGGTCCGGCGTTCACCGTGGTGGCAATCGGGCCGGTGCTAGCTGCCGTGCTCGTGCTGGGCTGGTTCCCGGAGACGGCACGAGTGGAGCTGGAAACACTCAACCCGAGTGACGCCAGTCTCTCGGAATAACCGGTCCCTACGCCCGCCCCTTTACCGCGGACGGTCAACCACCCGTGAGGGGGGCCACGAAGTAGACGTCGGTATCCGGACCGATGGCCAGGTACTCCGGCTCAGCGTGGATCACCCCGTCCACCCCCGCCGAGGAGCCGTTAGTGAGCATCTCTCCAAGGCCCGGATAGCGCTGTTCCAACTCGGCGATCACCGCGCCCACGGTCACCCCCTCTACCTCAATGACCGCCTCGCCATCGGTGAACCGGCGGTGGTCGGACATGAGGTGGGCACGGGGCATCCCGGTGACCTCAGCGTTCGTTCAGGGCGGCCAGGATCGCGGGCGGCGACATTGGCAACGCTGAGATCCGAAGGCCCGTGGCCCGGTTCACAGCGTTGGCGATGGTGGCCAGGGGCGGCACGATCCCCGTCTCACCCACGCCCCTGACCCCGTAGGGATGGGCGGGGTTGGGTACCTCCACGATGATGGTCTCGATCATCGGCAGGTCGGAGGCGACCGGCACCCGGTAGTCGAGGAAGCTGGCGTTGAGCATGGTGCCGTCCTCGCTATAGACGTACTCCTCGTTCAGCGCCCAGCCGATGCCTTGGGCGGTGCCACCCTGCATCTGGCCCTCCACGTAGCTGGGATGGATGGCTGTCCCGGCGTCCTGGGCTGTCGTGTACCGCAGCACGGTGACCTGACCGGTCTCTTCGTCCACGGCGACGTCACAGCAGTGGACGGCAAAAGACGGGCCGGCCCCACCGGCGTTCAACGACGCCGTCACGGTCAGCGGACCACCGGTGCCCTTGGCCTTGGCCGTGATGGCGTCCAGCGGGAGCGGGTCATGCTCCTCTGCCACAGCGGCACCGTCAATCCAGTCCACGGCTTCGCTATCGACACCCATGATGGTGGCCGCCCGGGCTTTCAACTCGTCAACCAGCTCTCGGCAGGCGTTGACCACCGCCATGCCCGTGGCGAAGGTGGCCCGACTGCCCTCGGTGACGTCGGTGAAGCCCACCGACTCGGTGTCGGCCACCACCGGGGTGATCCGGTGGACGTCGATGCCCAGTTCCTCAGCGGCCATGAGGGCCATGGAGGCCCGGCTACCGCCGATGTCGGGGCTACCGGTGATGACAGTCGCTGTGCCGTCTTCGTTGAGGTTCACCGTCGCACTGGACTGTTCGCCGATGTTGAACCAGAACCCGGTGCCGATGCCACGGGCAGCACCGTCGGGCACCGGCGAACCGTAGTGGTCCGAATCACGGATGGCCTCAAGACACTCCACGAAACCGATCCGAGGATGGGGCATACCCATGGCCGTGGGATCGCCCTCCACCACCGCGTTCTTCAACCGCAAATCGATCGGGTCCAGGCCCAGCGTCTGGGCGATCTCATCGATCACCGACTCGACGGCGAACGCTGCCTGAGGCGCCGACGGCGCCCGGTATGCGGCCGTCGCCGGCGTGTTGGTCAACACCCCGACGGCTTCCAGTTTCAGATTCGGAAACTTGTAGGACGCCAGCGACATAGCGCCGATGAAGCCGGCCATGTTGTTAACGCACCCCACGATGTAGCCGATCCAACCCTCGATAGCCGTGAGCTCACCATCACTGGTTGCCCCGATCCGGATTCGCGCCTTTGACCCCGGCGCCGGGCCGGTGGCCCGGAGCACCTCCTCGCGAGTCATAACGATCTTGACCGGACGACCGCTCTTCTCCGACAACCGGGCCGCCACCGGCTCGAGGTAGATGGTGGTCTTACCGCCGAAGCCACCACCGATCTCAGCCGGCGTCACCTTGATCCGCGCCGTATCCCAGTCGAGAACCGCCGCTGTCTGCGACCGAACACGGAAGTGACCCTGTGAAGACGCCCAGATGTCGGCCTTCCCATCCGCGCCTACATCAACCACGCATGCGTGCGGCTCGATGTAACCCTGATGCACCCAGGAAGTCTCAAACTCCCGCTCGATGACCAAATCGGCGGCCTCAAAGGCCGCATCGACGTCACCCCGCTCCAGCGGAGTAACGCTGGCCAGGTTGGAAGGTTCATCGCTCCCACTAAAGGCCGTCCGATTGTCCTCGTTGACTAGCGGCGAACCGTCGGCCATCGACTCGTCCAGGGACAGGATCACGGGCAGCAGGTCGTACTCGACCTCGATGGCGGCCGCCGCGGCCGCGGCCTCAGCCCTAGTGGACGCCGCCACGGCCGCCAAAGCGTGGCCTACGTAGAGGACCACACCACGGGCCATGAGGTTGATGGCGGTGTCGCGTTCGGGATGTCCGGCGGCCAACGCCGGGAAGTCGTCCCCAGTGACCACAGCCTTCACGCCGGGCATGGCCTCAGCAGTAGAAGTGTCGATCGACACGATGCGTGCATGACCGTGGGGCGATCGCAGGAACACCCCGTGCAGCTGGCCCGGGAGGTTGAGGTCGGCGGCAAAGCGGGCCTTGCCCACCACCTTGTCGTAGCCGTCGTGACGGATGGGTCGGGTTCCAACCCACTTGTAAGCCGGGCGATCCTCGGTCACGGTCATCGAGATGCTCCCCTCAGCTGCACCGCAGCCTCCTGGACGGATCGGACGATCTTGTCGTAGCCCGTGCACCGGCAGAGGTTCCCGGCCAGTGCGTAGCGGATCTCTGTCTCGGTGGGATCCGGGTTCTCGTCGAGCAGGGCCTTGGCCGACACGAGGAATCCGGGTGTACAGATCCCGCATTGCAGGGCCGCACCCTCCAGGAAGGTCTGCTGGAGCGGGTGGAGCTGGTCACCCTGCGCTATGCCCTCGACGGTCACGATGTCGGACCCCTCGGCTTCGGGGGCGAACATCAGACAGGAGCAGTTGACCCGACCGTCCACGAGGATCGAACAGGCCCCGCAGTCACCGGTGCCACAGCCCTCCTTGGCGCCGGTGAGGCCGAGCTCGTCGCGCAGGGCGTCAAGCAGTGA
>Ga0315327_10000155_pt1 | contig 30978 bp, 26 predicted proteins | sample M110032315metaG_FD_203460 | JGI IMG/M metagenome (GOLD analysis project Ga0315327, IMG submission 203460) | Ammonia-oxidizing marine archaeal communities from Monterey Bay, California, United States - M1 100m 32315 | ecosystem: Environmental > Aquatic > Marine > Coastal | place: USA: California... | reverse complement strand
AACCAGGCGTCCAGGTATTCATCGGTGGTGCCTGTCTTGCCGCCGGCGGGGGGTTGGAATCCCAGTTTGCGGCGCATGCTGGAAGCGGTACCGGAACGGGTGGCATCCTCCAGGATGGTGGAAGTGGTCCAGGCCGAACCCTTTTTTTCGACAGCCAGATAGCCAATGGGTTTGTGGGCCCAGAGTTCCTGGTCATCACGGTCGAGAATCCTGCTGACGAAGTGCGGACCGTAGCGGGTGCCGCCGTTGGGAAAAATGGTGTAGGCGCTGGCCACCTGCTCGGGGGTCGCTTCCCAGGCGCCGAGGTAGGAGGATGCCTTACCCGGGATCTGCTTGGCGAAGGCCTGGTGGGCCACCGAGCGGACGTTCTCCATGCCTGCATAATTACCGATGCGCACCGAGGAGGTGTTTCGTGAGTCCATGAGGGCCGTCTTTGCGCTGATGCTCTTGAAGTAATTTCCGTCCGAGTTCCTTGGATCCCAGTCTCTGGGAGCATACTTGATCTGTCCTGGCTTGATCCGTGAGTCGTCGATGTAGGACTCCGGGCGCATCCCCCGGTCGAAGGCGGCCAGGTAAACAAAAGGCTTGAAAACGGAGCCCACCTGCCGCCTGGCGTGGAGGGCCCGGTTGAACTTCGACTCGTCGGCGTCGCGACCACCCACGATGCACCGGATCGCTCCACTCCGGTTTTCTACCACTACCACCGCTCCCTGAAGGTAGTCGGGTGCTTGGCGTTGACTGGCGGGGATCGCTCGCCAGCGTGTGCGGGTGTTGTGGCGGTAGCCCGGGCGGCGCTCGATTTCGCTGAGTCTGGAATTGAGGTGACGCTCGGTGGCTTCCTGAAGGTCCCTGTCGATAGTGGTGATGATCTTCAGTCCGCCCTGCTTGATGTATTTCGGCTCAAGGTGGCGCTCGATATCTCGCCGGATTGCATCCATGGCGTAGCTTCCTTCGATGATGCGGCGGTTCCTGGGGCGGATGTGCAGGGGTTCCGCCTTGGCCACGGTCGCTTCGGCTTCAGTGATGAATCCGTGTTTCACCATCGAGTCGAGAGTGGAGTCCCGCTCGAACTTGGTTCCGTCCTCGTCCTCAAATGGTGAAAAGGCATTTGGTGCGCGGATGATCCCGGCCAGCATGGCCGATTCCGAGAGCGTCAGGTCTCTGGCAGATTTTTCAAGGTAGGCCCGGGAGGCCGCTTCCACTCCATGAATGGATCCACCCCAGAAGATGAGATTCATGTAGTGCTGCATGATCTCGTCTTTTCCGTAGTTGGCCTCGATGCGGAAAGCCAACGCGATCTCGAGAAGCTTGCGGTCAAGGAGCTTCCATTTCGGTCCGTGTGTCGGCAGGCGATAGGCGTTGCGCGCCAGCTGCATGGTGAGAGTGGAAGCGCCTTGGGCGAAATGACCGCGCCTGATGTTCTCCACTATGGAGCGGGCCACCCCGCGCGGGTCGACTCCCCAGTGCTGGTGGAAGCTCTTGTCCTCCCGCGCGAGGAGTGCCTCGCGGAAGTGAGGGGAGATTTCCTCCAGATCGACCACGTAGCGGTGGGCACCGTGCAGGCGTCCCAACTCTTTCATATTCCGGTCATAGATGATGGAGCGTTCGGGCATTTTGGCCACCGTTTCCATCGGGTAGCGCAGAGACCGGACGAAATAAAAGCCTGCTCCCAGGAAGAAGAGAGCGGCCACCGCACAGCCCGAGCAGGCGGCTGTCTGGAGGGGGAGTCGGAGGAAGATTGGCCAGTTTTCCACGATCCTGTTGATGAGCAGGAGGGGCCAGAAACAGAAGATGAAGAGCGGGCTGTGCTTTTTGCGGACTGCTTTCTTGCGCTTAGGCCTGGCCTTTGGGGACGCGCCCGTCCGGCGCGCCCGCTTGCGGGGTGCCTTGCGCCGGGACGAGGGAGATCGTCGGCGTGCGCTCGATTTCTTTTTTGGTCTACGGCTGGCCATCCCGGGAACGAACGGGGCCTGAGGTTAGGTGATGATGGACGAGACGTTGTATTCGGACTAAAAAATGCCGCATCTTCCGCCAGACGAAAACCACGGGCATTGACGCTTAGCCTGTAAGAAGCATATTTCACCGTGATGAGAGTAGCAAGTGTTCGGCCCACAATTGCTGGATTTCTCGCCTTTACAGGAATCCTCGTGAACGAGGTTCCTGCAGAGACGCCGGTTCAGAATCTGGCTCAGCTCAAGGCGCTGCAGAGCAAGGTAGAAGATGTGACCGAGAAGGGACTGCCTGCAACTGTTTCACTTTTTTCTGAGAAGAGCGAATCTTCCGGCAGCGGCGTAATAATCTCCAGGGAAGGATTGATCCTGACTGCCGGTCATGTTGTTGAGGGACTGGAAGAGGTCACGGTGGTCTTTCCGGGCGGCAAGCAGGCTCGCGGCAAGGTATTGGGATCCAATCGTTCCAAGGATGCGGCCATGGTGAAACTTCAGCCCGGGGAGGAATGGCCTTTTGTGGAGCTGGGTGATTCCGGGTCCGTCAAGGTGGGTGATTTCGTCATCTCGCTCGGCCATGCGGGAGGATACGATGCGCTACGAACGCCACCGGTGCGCTTCGGACGGGTGGTGGCCCTCAATCCGCTGGGATTCATTGGAACCGATTGCGCCCTCATTGGAGGAGATTCGGGCGGTCCGCTCCTTGACCTGGACGGCAAGGTGATCGGAATCCACTCCTCCATCGGGGCCAGCCTGATGTCGAACAACCACACCGGGGTGCAGAATTTCAGGGCGGACTGGACACGGCTTGAGAAAGGGGAGACTTGGGGACGTCTGACCATGAATCCGCTGATGAATCCCGACCGGCCTGTCATCGGATTCAACGTGGCCGGGGCGGTTCCCGGTGGGGTGCAACTGGCGGAGGTCCATCCCGACTCTCCCGCCGAAGTGGCCGGGATGCGGCGTGGTGATGTGGTTGTCAGCATTGACGGTCAGCAGGTAAAGAGCCTGCGGGAGTTGCAGGGCATACTCTCCAGGCATGAACCCGGGAATGAAGTGGAACTGGCCTTCACGCGGCGGGGGGAAAGCATGTCCTGTAAATTGAAACTGGCCCGCCTTGCGGATGTGATGCCTGAACCGAAGTAAGTATCGCCTTCAACGCAATCAGTGATGAAAGTTCCTTCCTCTACCCTGTTGATTTCCATCGCCCTCCTGCCGCTGGCTTCCGCCCAGTTGTCCGAGTCGTCGCCGGAGGATCGCGCCCTTCTCACCGAACAGGCAGGGGCTCTGTTCAAAGCTCTCGTGCCCGCGGTGAAGAATGTATCCTCCGGTTCGGTGGAGGTGCGTGTCTGGCGCAAGCGCGTGGGGTTTGGAACCGTTGTTGGTGCCGGCAGGGTTCTGACCAAGTGGAGCGAAGTGCGTCGTGACGTGCGCAGCCTGAGTTGTCGGACGGGTGACGGAAAGTGGTTGCCCGCAGTGGTGAGCGGAGTCTATCCGGATGCTGACCTCGCGGTCATGGAAGTGGAAGGTTTGAAGGCGGATCCGGTGCATTTCGCCGACGAGAAGACCCTGAAGCTGGGGAGCTTCCTGGCTCTCTCGCGACCCGATGGGGAAGCTGCGGCGATGGGTGTGGTGAGTGTGTTGCCGCGAAGTCTGCGCAGTTCCGACCGGGCCTTCCTCGGAATCGTGATGGATCTTGAGTTCGAGGGGCCTGGTGTTCTCGTGCGGCGGGTGGAGCCCGGGACCGGCGCTGCCGCTTCAGGGCTCAGGGCCGACGATGTCATCCTGCGCGTGATGGATCAGAAGGTGAACGGTAGTTTTGAACTGGGGACCGTCCTGCAGCGGCTGGAACCCGGGCAAAAGATCGAGATCGTCTTCCAGCGTGGCGAAAAGCAGGAAGTGATCAATGTCGAGCTGGGGGGACGGCCACGTGCTCCGCGTATCCCCTACAGCCGGATGGAGCAGATGAACAGCATGGGCGGACACCGCTACAGCGATGTGAAGGATGGTTTCCGGGATGTTATCCAGTCCGACATGCAACTTGATCCGGAGGACTGTGGGGCTCCCGTGATCGACCTCGACGGCCGTGCTGTCGGGATCGCCATTGCCCGTGCGGGGCGCATCAAGTCCTTCGTTATTCCGGCCTCCGGGATCAAAAGGCTCCTCGCCATGGAGCCGGCCAAGCCGCAGTTGCAGTCCGAGGATCTCGGTGAGCGCAAGCGAAACCGCGAATTCGAACCCGGAGACGAGGATCCCTTTGAGCTGATGCGCCGGAAGATGGAAGAAATGCGGCGCCTGATGGAGGAAATTGAGGAGAAGGACAAGTGAAGAGTCCTGGAAATGCGGGGATTGGTTATTGAGTCATTGGGGAATTGAGTTCTCCCTTGGGAGTGATGCAACTCGATGGCCGCCGGTTTCTTTTCCCACGCATGAAGAGCGGGCTGTTGCATTTGCTTTTACTGGTCGGTGGAATCCCTGTTTCAGCCTCTGCCGATGGGTTCAATCCACACAAGGTGGTGAAGGCCTTTCCCGCCATTACGGATCCCAGGATCGTGACAGTTGACGAGGCCGGGGGATTTGTAGAGGGGAATGAACTGGTGCTTGGAGTGGTGATTGGGAAGCAGGCCCGGGCCTATCCCCTCAATATGCTCACGAATCCCACCCGTGAGATCATCAACGACAGACTCGGAGGCAGTGCTATCGCGGCCACCTGGTGACACCTGTGCTTCAACGGCATAGTCTATGCCAGGTCAGTCAAGGGTCGCGAACTCAACTTCCAGGTTTCCGGGCTGCTCTGGAACCGCAGTCTCGTCATGCGCGATGTGGAGACCAATTCGCTCTGGAGTCACCTCCTTGGCAAGGCCATGCGGGGGGAGTTCAAGGGGGCCGAGCTCAAGATTCTGCCGGGCGTGATGACCACCTGGTCCGAGTGGTGTCTGCGTCATCCTCGGACGACTCTGCTGGGCATGTCGCGCACAACACGAAGCTATCGTGAGGCCGTCTGGAAGAAATCCAACCGGTTTGTTTACGGGGTCCATCTTGGTGCGGGGCGTCCCTCGCCCGCGGTATCGCTGAAGCGATTGCAGCAGGAACCTGTATTCAACTTCGAATCCGCCGGGCACGTTATGCTGATCACCGCTGGCGAGAAAGGAGTGCGTGCCCGTGCTTTCAGTCGCAAGCTCAAGGGCGAGATTCTTGTCTTCTCGGCGTCGGGAAAGGGAACCATGACCGATGACCGGACTTCCTCCCACTGGGATGTGACCACCGGTGAATGCCTGGGAGGGAAGCTGAAGGGGACGGTGTTGGCGGTCCTTCCCGGAACGATCTCGTTTCGCACCGCATGGGAAGCGTTTTTCCCGGAGGGCAGGATCGTGGAGTAGCTCGAGAGTGCCGGGGGCTCTTTCGCTGTCGGTTGTGCGGGATCCGTCTAATGGTTTCGTTCGCCACTCACCCACTGAATGGGCGCTGTGCAGTGAGAAGGGCAGGGGCTGCTCCAAGCGTCACTTGTCAGCACCTCTGGACTGCGTGTCGGGCTCTATCTCAACGCGATTGGCAGCTCCCGTGCCGGAGGCCTGCTCGCGAAGCTGGGTAAGCTGTGAACGCAGGGTCTCCCGTTCCTTGAGGACGGCCTCCATCTGCGCGGTAGTAGGGGCGCCCGCAAACTGTTGCTGGAGGGACTGGAGCTGGCTCTCGGCGGCATTGGCCCGCGTGCGGGCGACATTGAGATGTTGCTTGAGAGTGGAGTTATCGGTGGAATTGCTGGTCTCGGTGGCGAGTTGGTTGCTGAGGGTCCGGACGGCGGTCTGTGACTTTGCTAGATCACTCTGAACCTTGCTCAACATGGCCTGGAGCCGGGTGACCAGTCCCGCCAGTCTGGCGGAGTCGGTGGAGAGACGATTGGCCAGATCACGGGGGCTCTCCCCGCTGGAGGTTGCCGGGCCGTTTCCAGATCCCAGAGATTTCTTCCTGTCCTCCAGTTCCTCACGAAGCCTTGTAACTTCCGAGGTGCCGCCCCCGAAGCCGTTGCCGTTCATCTGGAGGATGATTAGAAAGAGGAGGAGGACTACCGCTCCCAGGATGAGGCCCAGGACGAGGTTCTGGTTGCCGGCGGCGGGGGGGGCGGAAGAGGACTCCGGAGTAGCCGGGGTCGGGCCGGGACTGTTGGAAGGTTCGTCGTTCATGCGAATGGTGGCTGGGCGCTGTTCCCGGGCTGCTCTTGAGAAGTGGAGGGGACTTCGTAGTCCCGAATGTGAACAAGTGCAAGGGTGGGAGTGTAATCCTGAAACCGTCGGAGGATCAGATCACGTCCAGCAACTCCCGGGGATGTTCGACGAGGTAAGTGGGGGCCTCCCGGGCCAGGGATTCACGGGAATTGAATCCCCAGGTGACTGCTGCCGTTTTCACCTGGGCCCTGCGTGCGGCCTGGAGGTCGCGAATCTCGTCGCCAACATAGAGAATCTCCTGAGGATTGAGGGAAAAGGTGCGGGCAATGGCACGCAGGTGTCTGGCCTTTCCGCGGAGTTTGCCGATGCTGCTGATGAAGGTGAACTGTTCGCGAAGGTTGTGGGCGTCGAGGAAGGTCTCAATGTTTTTCGCCAGGTTGGAACTGAGGATGCCCATGTGCTCTGATCGATCCCGCAGGGCAGGGAGAACCTCCCGAATACCTTCGATGAGGGGCAGTTTGCTGATCCGGCCATGGAGACGGTGCATGGCGGTGACGAGATGGAAGGGCGCCTTGCGCTTGGGAATACCAAGGTGACTCAGGAGGCGTTTGGCGTCGAGGTTACGCAGTTCTTCCACCCCTTCCGGTTCGACCAAGGTATAACCGTGTTCCCGGGCGAGATCATTGTAGATCTTCAGTCCCTCACCGAGGGTATCGGCCAGGGTGCCGTCGAAGTCGAATATGAGGCAACGATTCAACGGACGGTTCCTTTCATTCTCACTACTATTTCTCACACAGGGACAGATTGGGATCGATGTCTTCACTGAAGTTGCCATGTCGGCCCGCTGGCAGGTTCATCAGACCGGCAAAGGCAATCATGGCTGCATTGTCGGTGGAGAAGCGTGGAGGGCAGGCAAGGAACTCAAATCCGTTCTCCCGGCAGGCCGCAGCCAGGGCGGAGCGGAGAGAGTCGTTGCAGCTCACTCCACCGGAGAGGGTGATCAGGTTGCAACCGGTTTCATGGGCGGCACGCAGGGACTTGCCGACGAGGACATCGATGACGGCCTGTTGGAAGGAGGCACAGAGATTCGGAAGCTCGTCTTCGAGATTTTGAACCTTTGGCAGAGTGTAGCGCACTGCGGTCTTGAGGCCGGAGAAGGAGAAGTCGAGTTCCCGGGGCATGGAACGTGGAAATTCATAGGCCGTGGGGCTGCCATGCTTCGCCTGTTTCTCAATCTCGGGACCACCGGGATAAGGAAGACCGAGAAGGCGGGCCACCTTGTCAAAGGCTTCGCCCGCAGCATCGTCGATCGTGCGGCCGATGAGCTGGTAGTCGCCCATCGCGCGGGCATGCACGAGCATGGTGTGCCCCCCGGAGACAATGAGAGCGAGGTGGGAGGGAAGTCCGGATTTCAGGTCTTGGGTTCCGGATTTCGGGTTGGCGGTTGCGGATTGTTGATCCTCGAGAAATGGAGAGAGGAGATGGCCCTCCATGTGATTGATGGAGAGGAAGGGTTTTTTCGAAGCTGCCGCAAGGGCCTTTGCCATACTGTGCCCGACCAGAAGGGAGGAGGCCAGGCCGGGACCACGGGTCGCGGCGAAGGCATCGATGTCCAGGGGTCCCAGGCCGGCCTCCCTGAGGGCCTGTTCGACCAGGGGACGGAGGACGAGGGCGTGATTGCGGGAGGCCACTTCCGGAACGACCCCGCCGTAGGCACGATGCAGGGCAACCTGGGAAGAAATGAGGGAGGCAAGGATTTCCACTCCGGTATCCGTTCCCTGGCGCAGGATGGCCACCGCGCTCTCATCACAGGATGTTTCGATGGCCAGGAGCGTGGGAACTGAATCCGGGATTCCCGATCGTGAGAGTTCGCTGGTGGGCATCGCTGATAAATTCTTCTATTTCGCGAGCGCCTCCAGTGCTGCGACAACCACCGGATCCTTCCAGGTCTCGAGGGTCGTTTCTTCTTCCGGCGTGAGAGAATCACGGCGGCGAAAGAGAGCGAGATTAGAGCGATCCTCGTCGGTAATCTTGACCGGGATGTCGGGTGTGATTCCCACTTCGTGAGGGGTGCGCCCCGAGGGAGTGTGGTAGGTCGCGATAGTGAGGCGCAGGGCGGTTTCGCCCAGAGGGATGATGTGCTGGACGGATCCCTTGCCGTAGCTGGTCTCTCCCACGATGGTGGCACGCTTGAGATCCTGCAGGGTGCCGGCCACGAGTTCCGAGGCGCTTGCGGAGTCACGGTCGATGAGAACGGCGACGGGATAGCTGCGCTTCCTGCGCTTGCGTTCAGGGGTCTTCATCGGTGGAGAGTTGTGCTCCGGGTGACGTCCCTGGGTGAAGACTACCTCGGTTGCAGGAGGAACAAACTCCCCCGCGATGGCGACCGAGATGTTGAGGAGTCCGCCGGGGTTGCCCCGCAGGTCGAGGAGCAGGGCATGCAGGCCCTTGTCTTCCAGGTCATCGAGAGCGGCTTCGACTTCACGATGGGAGGGGGCGGTGAATTCAGCGAGGTGGAGGTATCCCGCCTTCAATCTGGTTGCTTCGGGACTCTTCAGGAGCATGGCATCCGGAACGGCGCTTTTTCTGATCACGCTGCGCAGGAGAGAAACCTGGTATTCCTTGCGGTCGATCTTGCGCCGGAGGCTGAGTCCGATTGTGTCGCCGGGTCGTCCCTTCAGACGGGAAAGGGCGGTGGCCAGGTCCAGTCCAGGGGTTTCCTGCTCGCCGATTTTCAGGATTCGGTCGCCAGGGGCGATTCCTGCACGGGCGGCGGCGGAACCGGAATGCACTGCGGTCACGCTCAGGAAATCAGAGTTCTTTCCAAGGGTGAGACCGAGTCCCGGAAGGGTGGGTGGCCGTTTCTTCTCGCTGATGAAGCTGTAGGTTTCGGGATGGTAAAAGCTCGAGAAGTTGTCGAGGGAATCGAGCATGCCCTCCAGGGCGTGATTGACGAGGCGTTCGTAGCTGAGACGGTTTCCGTCGGGGTGATGGGCGCGCACCTGCTCGAGGACCTTGATGAACCGTTCGACGTGTTCGTAGCCTTCGCCCTCATCGGGGAGGGGGGCAGGTCCGGGAGGACCTTCTTCCCGGGCGGAGCCAAAGGCCGGAAGGAAGGCGATTGTGATCGCGAGAATCATGCGCGCAGCCATGCTCCGAGCGTAAAGGCGCATTGCAGAAAGGGAAGCGAGTTTGAGGGGGGAGCTGCGACTATGCCGCATCTGCGCGCTTCTTCCGTATCGTGGGCGACTTCGAGCCTTCGATCACACCGCGGTTGATGGAGACCGATTCGATGTCATCGCGTGATGGAATGACGTACATGATGTCGAGGATGACGGCCTCGAAGATGGAGCGAAGGGCACGCGCACCGGTGCCCCGGCGGACCGCTTCCTCTGCCATGGCACGCAGGGCGTCCCGGGTGATCTTGAGCTTTACGCCATTGAGGGCAAGTTGCTTCTGGTACTGCTTGACCAGGGCGTTGCGCGGTTCGGTGAGAATGCGGATGAGTTCGTCCTCGGAGAGGCACAGGAGAGAGGAGTGTACCGGCAGGCGGCCGATGAATTCCGGGATCAGGCCGAAGTGCAACAGGTCTTCGGGTTGCACCTTGTCCATGAGGTCCTCGTGAGCCTCCGCCTCCCGGGCGGTTTTCTCGGCTGCAGCAAATCCGAGAGCATTGCGGCCCAGGCGCCGTCGCACGATGTCCTCCATCCCCACGAAAGCTCCTCCACATACGAAGAGGATACGCTCGGTGTTGACCTGGATGTAATCCTGCTGGGGATGCTTGCGACCGCCCTGGGGAGGAACATTGCAGACGGTGCCTTCCAGGATCTTGAGGAGCGCCTGCTGGACGCCCTCTCCAGAGACGTCGCGTGTGATGCTGACATTCTCGGTCTTGCGCCCGATCTTGTCGATCTCGTCGACATAGATGATGCCCCGCTCAGCCTTCTCGACATCGAAATCGGAGGCCTGCAGCAACCGAAGGATGATGTTCTCGACATCTTCGCCGACGTAACCGGCTTCCGTCAGGGTGGTGGCGTCCACGATGCAGAAGGGGACATCCAGGACGCGGGCGAGGGTGCGGGCGAGGAGAGTCTTCCCGGATCCGGTGGGGCCGAGAAGAAGGATGTTCGATTTTTCTATTTCGACATCGGCGAACTCCTCGGGGGCGAGGGATGTGTCCTGATGGAGGCGCTGGTAGTGATTGTAGACGGCTACGGCGAGGACCTTCTTGGCCTGGTCCTGCCCGATCACGTATTCGTCCAGCAGTTGGCGGATCTCCACCGGGGTGGGAGTCTTGATGCCCTGGGCAAAGGCCGGGTCGAGGTCGGGCTGGTCCTCTCCGGCAAATTCCTTTTCGAGGATGGTCGAGCACACCTCGATGCACTCGTTGCAGATGTATACTCCGGGGCCCGCAATCAGTTTTTTCACCTCCGAGTGGCTTTTGCCACAGAAGGAACACATCGTGAGGTTGGATGCTCGGGCCATTACTTTAATGAAGCAGGAATGAGGAGAGCTCGTGGGGAGCACTCATCCCTTGCCGGAAAGTTTAGCAGAAAGGCGGCGTTTTCGCCCCCTTTTTTTCAGGAACCTGAGGATTCTTCCTCGTCTCCCAGTTCCTTGCGGTTTTCGAGGACACGGTCGACGAGGCCGTAATCCGCAGCCTCCTGGGACGACATGTAATTGTCACGGTCAGCATCACGGTCAACAGTTTCCAGGTCCTTGCCGGTGTGCTTGGAGAGAATGCCGTTCAAACGTTTCTTGAGTTCAAACATGAATTCGACCGTGCGCTCAACATCGGAGGCAGTGCCCTGTGCTCCACCGGAGACCTGGTGGATCATGACGTGTGAGTTCGGGAGGCAGAAGCGCTTGCCCTCGGTGCCAGCAGTGAGGAGGACCGCGCCCATGGAGGCTGCGATCCCGATACAGTAGGTGTTCACATCGCAGGTAACGAACTGCATGGTGTCGTAAATCGCAAGACCGGCCGTTACGCTCCCGCCAGGCGAGTTGATATAGATGTGAATGTCCTTCTTGGGGTCGGCCATCTGCAGGAAGAGCATCTGGGCAATCACCGAGTTCGCCACGAAGTCATCGATTGGCGTGCCGATGAAGATGATGCGGTCCTTGAGGAGCCGCGAGTAGATGTCAAAGGCTCGTTCGCCGCGACCGTCCTGTTCGATGACGGTCGGGACGAGGTAGGTGTTGCGGGGTGGCGCGGAGGAGGCGGAGATCGGTTCGAGGTTACTCATCTTCGTTTGCGGATTCTTCTTTGGTTGCATCGGGAGCAGACGCGGACACTTGATCAGACTGGCTTTCAGGATCGGTCGCGACTCCGCCGGGGCCGGCTGAAGGATCAGCCTCTTCGGCTTCCTCTCCGGTGGCCTGCCCGATGCCTTCGACCTTCGCGTGCTCCAGCAGGAAGTCAATGGTCTTGCTGAGAAGCATGGAATGTTGGACGCCGCGCAGGCGCCCGCTCTTCTGGAGCTCTTCGGCAAAGGTCTTGATCGGCTTCTTTGCCTGGTTGGCCATGGCAGCCACCCGGTTGGCGAATTCTTCCTGGGTAAACTGGATCTCCTCCTTCTCCGCGATGCGCTGGAGGAGGAAGTCGGTTTTCAGATTCGTCTGGGCCCGCTGGGTCGCTGCAGTAAAGATTTCGTTCTGCCGTTCTTCGATCTCGTCTTCCGACATGCCCGAGCCCAGACCACGTTTCACCATCTCGTCGGCTTGGCCCTGGGTTTCCGCGTTGAGGAGCTCGGGGGGAAGATCGAACTGCACCATGGCGGTCAGCTTGTCGAGAAGCTGGCTGACCTTGAATTCCTCGATCTGCTGGTTGAGCTGGTGTTCGAGATTTCCCCGGATGGTCTCGGTAAGACCGTTGACATCTGAACCCGGCAGGATCTCAGCGGCCAGTTCATCGGTCAGGTCGGGAAGGGTTTGCTCCTTGATGCCCTTCAGGCTGACATGAAAATCGAGTTCAAGTCCACGGAGTTCCTCGACGGGAAATTCCTCCGGGACCGGACACTTGAAATCGCGTTCTTCGTTCAGCGCGGCACCCTCCAGCTCCTTGGAGAACCCGGGCAGGATCGAATCGTCCTCCATCTTGAGCCAGTAGTCCTCCCCGCCGCCGAGATAGCCCACGGATTGACCCACCGCTTCCTCGGTTGGCTTGCCCTCAAGCTGGGATCCGTAGTCGATCACCGCAAAATCACCTGCCTGGACGGGCCGGTCTGTGATGTCGGTGTATTCCGCATAGCGGTTCAGGACATTCTGGATTTCGCTCTCGATATCCTCGTCGGTGACGGCGCGGTCGGGGATTTCGAGGACGATGTTCTTATAGTCCGGGAGTTCGAACTCCGGGGCGATGGTGAGAGCAGACGAAAAGGTCAGGGCACCATCGGGATGATGGGCAGTATCCTCGGGGGGGCTGGCATCGATGACCCGGAGGTCTTCCTTTTCGGCCGCCTCATTCAGGGCGTTCTGCATCATGCGTTGCTCCAATTCCGCCGTGATCTGCTCGCCAAAGCGCTTCTCAATGACGGTTCGGGGGATCTTGCCGGGGCGGAATCCGCTGATGCGTGCCTGGTTGCTGAAGGCCCGGATGATCTTCTGGCGCTCCTCCCTGAGCTGGTCGGAGGGGATTTCGACGCTGAGCGTGGCCGCACAAGTGGACTGCCGTTCGACGGTAATTTTCATCGTGATTCTGCCGGAATCCGTCCGGTCGCGGGGGCGGAACGCTAGAGGGAGGAAGGGGGGTGGTCAAGGACGCCGCCCCCGATCCTTCCTCAGAAATCTGAGGCTCAGCACGTAATGCTCTCCAGGCCCCACAGGCCGGGCAAACCGGGGCGGTGGTGAAAAAATGGTAATAAATTTTATGTTCATTGACCTTGACGAAATGACGTCTAAACGGACTGAATAATCGGAGCGGGAAACAGTCTCTCCCCTATGAAGTCATGACAGTTTTTACGGATTGGAGTTATCGCGTTTCACACTGCGCGCTGGCATTCCTGATGCTCGCACTTCTTGTGTCCCCCCGGGGGCTACATGCACAGGATGAGGAGGCCCCCGCCGGGCCATTGGATCTTGAGCAGCGAACCATCGTTTCAATCACCTTCCGCTACGGGGGACCAAAGACGGTGGATGAGTCACGACTGCGCGATCACATGGCGGTGAGGATCGGTCAGAAGTACAATCCCGAAGCCCTCGATAAGGATGCGGCCAGTCTCTACGAGAGCGGACTGGTGGATGATGTCAGCTTCCTGGGCGATCCCCGGGGTGATGACTCCCTCGCCCTCATCGTGGAGGTGGTCACGCGTGGGCAAATCGTGGAGATCGGCTTTGTGGGCAACACCATCTTCAGCGATCGGAAGTTGGCCAGCGAAGCCAAGGTGAAGGCCGGAGTCATCAGTGACAGTGCGATTCTTGAGGCCCGGCGAAACATCGAGAAGCAGTACCAGGGTTACGGCTATCCCGACGTTCTTGTTTCGCACCGTCTGCGGGAAATGGAACGCCCAGGTCAATTCCAGCTCGTCTTCGTCGTTCAGGAAGGGGTGAAGAGCGAGGTGCGCAAGATCCTCTTTGAGGGCAACAAGGCCTTTTCGCGGGTAGAGCTCAAGCGGGAGATGAAGACCAAGCAGAAGGGGATCTTCTCCTTTATTTCCAAGAGCGGTCGGATCGATGCCGAGAAACTGCAACTGGATCTTCTCCATCTGGAGGACTTCTACCGCAACCATGGCTATCGAATGGTGCGCATTGACAGCGCCCGACGGGAAGCCGCGAATAACGATCGGGTCGACATTGTGATTCCCATTCATGAGGGTCCGAAATACACGGTCCGGAGTGCGGCCTTCGGAAAGATGACCGTCTTCAAGCCGGAGGAACTGATACCCGCTCTCAGCATGGTGGGCGGGCAGGTGTTCTCGAACAAGAAGGTGCGGGACGACGTGCGTATGATTCGCAGCTACTATGGATCGCGCGGATACGCTGATGCGGTGGTCATGCCCGAGATGCGTGATGTGTCGCCGGGCGTAGTTGTGATCACCTACCAGATCACGGAAGGCCCGCTTTACCGTGTGGGCAAGGTCAATATCCAGGGGAATACCATCACCAAGGACAAGGTGATCCGCCGGGAGATTCCGATGCGGCCGGGGGAATACTACAACTCCGTGGACGAGGAGACGACCAAGCTCCGCCTCCAGAACCTACGCTATTTCAGGCAGGTGCAGGTCTCCGATTCCCCCAGCACGCAGCCCGGCTACCGGGACGTCAACATTTTCGTGGATGAGAACAAGACCGGTCAGGTCAGCTTCGGCGCAGGTTTCAGTTCGATCGACAGCGTGGTTGGCTACCTCCACCTTGAGCAGACCAACTTTGATATCGGCAATCCCAAGAACTGGTTCCGTGGCGGAGGGCAGCGTTTCAACATGCGCCTCCAGCTCGGTGCCGAGCGCCGTGATCTGAAGATTTCCCTGATCGAGCCCTGGTTCCTGGGCCGCAGGCTCTCCCTCGGCGGTGAAGTGTTCTACCGTGATCTCTTTTTCCTGAGTGATGAATACGACCAGAGCAATGCCGGCGGAGCCGTCTTCGTCCGGAGCCCGCTGGGTCGCAAGGGTTACGTCAAGGCCGAATACCGTCTTGAGCAAGTGGGAATTGATGTGGAGGACGTGCCTCCTGGTTCGGACTTTCTCGTGGAGGATGGCGATTTCCTTCGTAGTGCGGTCTCCGTGAATTACGTATACGACAGCCGGGACAGCAACATCCTGCCACGCCGCGGTCACCGCTTTAACGTGGGGGCTACCCTGACGGGCGGGATTCTTGGAGGCGACGTCGAGACCTACACCCTCAGTGCGACGGGTTCCAAGCACTGGAACCTGCCCTGGGATGTTATTTTGAACCTCAATGGTTCCGTAACGGTGGTGGATGCCTTTAGCGGGCGCGTGCCGATATTCGAACGGCAGATGTTGGGGGGTGCACGAAATCTCCGGGGGTTCGATACTCGCGATGTCGGACCTCGCGACAGTGCAACGGATTCAGTGCTGGGAGGCAACACCGCGGCCTACGGTACGGTGGAAGCCACCTTCCCCATCTTTGGTCAGGTGCGCGGGGCGGTCTTTGGAGATATCGGGTTCGTCAACGCCGACTCGTTTGATTTCGGTGCCAACCAGATCCACAGCGACGTGGGTGTGGGGGTGCGGGCCACCATACCCTACTTCGGACCGATGGCGCTGGACTATGCCTTTCCGCTCCAGAGCGAGGATTCCGCTGACGACGGGCCACGACTCCAGATCTACGTCAACTACCAGTATTAGGGGGTCGGATCGGACCACTCAGGCGGAGGATCAACGAGCCAGGAATCGAGGTGTTCCGAAGCCTGTCATCAGGCCTCCTCGAACTGCCTGAAGAGGATCGAAAAATCGAACTCGCCTTCGCCCAGATCGTTGCGTTTCTGCATCTGGGTGGCAGTGTTGGCGATGCCGGGGGTCTCAAGACCGGCCCGCTCTGCGAGATCGAGCATGTAGCGCGCGTCCTTCAGCATGTTGGAAAGCGAAAAGTGAGGATCGAAGTCGCCCTCCGCCATGCTGATCACCTTCATGCTGGCGAGCACCGATGCGCAGGCGTTGGGCTTGATGGATTCCAGATATGTCTCGGCGGAGATGCCATGAGCGAGGTTGACCGTCAGACCCTCCGCCAGGGCCTGCACGGTAGAGGCCGTAATCAGGTTGGTGGTGAGTTTGAGAATGGTTGCGGCGAGAGGGGAGGACACCTCCATTATCTGGGTGGAGGTCACCTCAAGAAAGGGGCGGAGGCGTTCCATTACCTCCGAATCACCACCGGCATAGTAGACAAGGGCGGCATTGCGGGCCGCTATCTTGCTACCGGTAAAGGGGGCGTTCAGAAATCCGCATCCAAGCCGGGCACACTCAGCCACCAGGTAATCGGTGGTGGCATGATCGATGGTGGCGTGGTTCACGAAGGTTTTGCCCGGGCCCAGGGAGTCTCGAATGTTTCCAAGAATATACCGCACGGCCGGGACATCCTTGAGATAACAGGCCACGATATCCGCGTTGCGTGCTGCCGTCGACGGCTCAGTCTCAAAGTCCGTACGTTCGCGGGGAGAGCGACTCCAAGTGGTCAATGGATACCCGGCTGCTGCAATGTGATCGGCGGCTCGCGAACCGATGATCCCCAGCCCGAAGACAGCGACCGAGGGAAGAGAAGGAGCATCGCTCATCAGGACGATTTACGGTCCGCGCTCTATCCCTGCAAGCCCGACTCCCACGTGAATGATCTTTCGCTACAGGCCGGTTACCCAAACCACTGAATAAAAACGCCAACAGTGTGAATAAGCCGGAAAAACTTGACTTTCAAGGGGCTGTAATTCAATGCGTTCTCCTGCAGTCCGGATAGAGTGTCGCTTCCTTTTCCTGCCCTTGATCGCAACCCGGACTTCACACACACAACATGGAAACCCTCAAATGGTGTTGGTACGTGGCCTACGTCCTCGTCCTTCTGGGTCTCTCCGGCTACGGGTGCCATCGGCTTTGCATCGTCTACCTCTACCTCCGTCATTCCTGGCGGCGGCCCGAGGTGAAGCGGAAGTTCGACGATCTCCCGTTGGTCACGGTGCAACTTCCGGTGTTCAATGAGATGCATGTAGTGGAGCGGTTGCTCACTTCAGTGTCCAAGCTCGACTATCCCAGGGAAAAGCTGCAGATCCAGCTGCTTGATGACTCGACTGACGAGACGACCGAAATCGCGCGAATGGAGATCGAGAAGCTCCAGGAGCGGGGCTTCGATGCGGAGCTGATTCACCGCGATGACCGTACGGGTTTCAAGGCGGGAGCGCTGGAGAACGGACTTGATACCGCCAAGGGGGAGTATGTCTTTATCCTTGATGCAGACTTCGTTCCCAATCCCGATGTCCTGCGGAAGACCATTCATTATTTCACTGACGATGAGATCGGCCTGATCCAGACCCGATGGGGACATCTCAACCGGAACTACAACCTGCTCACCCGCGTGCAGGCCATGTTTCTGGACGGGCACCTGGAACTGGAACAAACGGCGCGCAACCGCAGTGGCCGTTTTTTCACCTTCAACGGCACAGGCGGGATCTGGCGCAAGAAGTGCATCACCGATGCTGGTGGCTGGGAGCATGATACCCTGACCGAGGACATGGATCTGAGTTATCGTGCCCAGTTGCGCAACTGGCGTTTCATCTTCCTAAACGAGGTGGAAACTCCGGCGGAGTTGCCGGTGGACATGGACGGGTTCAAGAGCCAGCAGCATCGCTGGACCAAGGGATCAATTCAGTGTTGCAAGAAAGTGCTGCCTGCTATCTGGCGCAGCAAATTTCCCCTCTATATAAAGCTGGAAGCGACGGCGCACCTCACCTCGAACTTTGCCTGGCTCCTTCTCATGCTGCTGTGCTTCCTGATTTTCCCCAACACCAAGTACCAGCCGGAAATGAGTGTCTGGGTGAAGGCGCTCATCCATATTCCAATCTTCATCTTTGCCTCTGGTTCGGTTATTTTCTTCTACCTCATGTCGCAGAAGGCCCTTAACCCCAAGGGGTGGTGGAAGGAGATCATCTATCTGCCCTGTCTCCTGGCCCTCGGTATCGGGATGTCCATCAATAACGCCCGGGCCGTGATGGAAGCCCTCTTTAACATGCAGTCGGGCTTTGTGCGCACGCCCAAGTATGGAATTGAGAAGCGTAAGGCGGAAAAATCCCCTGCCTCCAGAAAGGGCCGCTACAAGGCCATCAGGTCTGTCACCCCCGTGGTAGAGTTTTTCTTCGGGGTATTCTTCCTCTTTGTTGTTCTCGATGCGCTCTTGAGCGGAAATTTAGTTTCCTTTACTTTCCTGCTTCCTTTTCCGATAGGCTTCTTTTATACTTCCGTATCATCCTTTGTGATATCTTGGAATGCGGCCTCCCGAGACCGACAGACCGAGTAGTTCCACAAATGGAAGTATGCAGTGTTGTCTGTCAATGATGCCCAAACGACTGAACAGTTCCGCCCTTTTTCTGTTCGTTGGTCTTTCCGCTCTGTTTCTCAGTAGCTGTGCACAGATGGATGTGAGAAACAAGGTGCTGATAAGTGTCCGCGATCAGAAGATGATGATCGTAAAGGACGGCGAACCGGTGAAGAGCTATCCCGTTTCAACTTCCAAGTTCGGACTGGGAGATAAGCCTGGTAGTAAGTACACGCCTCTTGGAACCATGCGCATCGCCCGCAAGATCGGGGGCGGAGCTCCTTCCGGATCTGTTTTTAAGAGTCGCCGCCGCACGGGAGAAGTCCTGCGACCGAATTCCCCCGGCCGGGATCCCATCGTCTCACGTATCATCTGGCTGAAGGGAATGGAGAATAAGAACCGGAATGCCTATCGGCGCTATATTTACATCCACGGAACGCCTGAAGAATGGCGCATCGGAAGTCCCGCCAGCTATGGGTGTATCCGCATGAAATCCCGGCATATCATCGATCTCTACCGCCGCGTTGGAGTGGGGGCCGAGGTGAAGGTGATCAGGGGATCGCTCTACCGCATCCCTGGAGCCCTGCCCCAGGGCGAATACGCCGCACAGGAACCGGTCCAGTCCCGGCAGGACCGTAAGGTTTTCCGTGCCGGGCCCTCCATCTGATCTCGCCCGGTTTGCCGGGGATTCCGGGGTTTTCGACTGCGCGTGCTTGACAGTGGTCCCGGCTTGCCTAGGTTCGTCGCCCCTCCGGGGATATCTTCAATATGGCCAATTCAAAATCTGCCCTTAAGCGGGTCCGTCAAATAAAGAGCCGGACCGATCGCAACAAGGTTCTCCGCACTAGGGTGAAATCCCTGCGGAAGAAGACGTTGGAGGCCGCCCAAGCCGGCAATGCGGAAGAAGCGCAGAATACTTTGAAGCAACTGGCCTCGGCCGTGGATCAGGCTCAGAAGAAGGGTATCTACCACAAGAACAAGGCTGCCAACCTCAAGAGCAAGACGGTCAAGTCTGTCAAGGGCACCACAAGCTCTTAGGGTTCCATCATCCCGTCCCATGGAGTGCCGTTGCAGCCGGGTTCCTCTTTTCTAGCCTGTTTTTCATACTGTGGAACTTCTCCCAAGCGAACGATTGGCCAAGGCGCAGGAGATTGCATCCAATCCTTGCGAATATCAGGTCTGCGAGGGCTGTGAATCGATCGTGGGACTGGAGACTGTGATCTGCCCCAATTGCCACAGCTACCGTTTCGACGGAGACCCGATCCGCGTGGTGGACCAGGCCCTCCTGCTCGGATCCCGTGAGAAGCGATCGGTGACGGCTGAGGATCTGGCGTAGCTGTCGACAGGATGCTGGATCCGCACGATTCCCTTAACGGTAACTGATTGGGAGCGTTTTCTCCAGGTGCTGGAGCAACCTCAGGTGAGCGGCATCAACTTCTTCGCTCTTCAGGGTTCGATCGGTGGCGCGGTAATGGAAGCTGTAGGCAACCGATTTGCGGTCGGCATTGAGCTTGTCGCCGGTGGGATCCCGGAAAACGTCGAAGCAGCCGAAGGAAACGAGGAGAGGCTCGTTGAGCTTGCGGAGTGCTTTTTCGATCTCGGCGTTGGCGAGGTCGGCGGGGGCCTCCATTGCCGCGTCGCGGGAGGAACCAGGGAACTGTGGCAGTTCCACCACGTGAGATCCGTTACTGCGCAGGTCGCACACCCGGCTGAGATCCAGCTCGGCGAGGTAGACAGGGTAATCAAGGTCTAGCTCGCGTCCACGGGAAGGAGACAGCTGTGCGAAGGATCCGATGGTTCTTCCATTTGCCACCACCTGAGCAGCCTGGAGAAAGTTGCCTGGCTGAGCCGGGGTGAGTTGCACCTGCGTGCCGGGCAGAATCGATTCGATCACTCCCTTCAGTGAGAAGGCGTCGCTTCCGCTGTCGTGCGTGCTGTTCCAGAAGTCCGGCCGGGTGCTACCACCGAGAAGGATTCCCAGCGCATCCATTTCCAGGTCGGTGGCCTTCCCCCCTCCCGCATTGCGGAAACAGCGGCCGATCTCGAAGAAACGGACCGCTTTGGCACCCTGTCGGACGTTGCGGCTGGCGGTGGAGAGGAGAGAGGGAGCAAGGCTGGGGCGCATCACACTGTGATCTTCGCTGAGAGGCAGGCTGACACGGATGATGTCCCCGTCATGCAGGGGACGGAGCGGCAGAGCGTCACGGAGCTGATTCTCGGAGATGAGCTTGATGGTCTGCGCTTCGCAGAACCCGAGGGACGCAAGCTGTTTCTTCAGATCGAGTTCGAGATCGTATCGGGCATCGACCGCACTCGGGATGGCAGCGCTGGCGAGGTTACGGGATGGGATGGCATCGAGGCCAGCCATCCGCACCACCTCCTCGGCGAGATCAATGTGGCGCTGCAGATCGAGGCGATGGCTGGGAACCTGCCACTGATCGTCTCCAGCCGGGGTGAGGCCCAGTCGTTCGAGTGCCTGATGGGCATCCTCCATGGAGATGGCACCACCTACCAGTTGCTGCAGGCGGGCTGGGTCGAGAGTCACCGTTCCGGTGAGATGGGGAGTTTCTCCGGCGCAGAGAGTGGGTCCCTCGATGCGGCCTCCGGTCAATTCGACAATGAGTCCGGCGGCGAGGGCGGAGGCCTTGAGGACCCCCTGCGGATCGACTCCTCGTTCAAAGCGATAGGAGGAGTCCGAGTGCAGGTTAAGACGTCGTGCGGTGCGGCGAATGCTGGGCGGGTCAAACCAGGCCGATTCGAGGATGACGTCGGTGGTGGAGCCGGTCACCCCCGATAGCTCCCCTCCCATCACTCCTCCAAGGGCGAGGGCGGTTCCGGATCGATCGGAGATCACGCAATCGGTGGGAGTCAGTTCGTAGGTTTCCTCGTCAAGGGCAGGGAACTTTTCACTCTCTGCGGCGTAACGCACATGGATACCGCCATCGACCTTGGAGCCATCAAAGGCGTGCAAGGGTTGTCCCAGTTCGTGCAGGACGAAGTTGGTGATATCCACCACGTTGTTAATGGGGCGCAAATCGATGGCCTCCAGCCGTTTTTTCAACCAGTCCGGACTTTCGCGCACCGTCACGTTCGTGATGTTTACTGCGGTGTAAAAAGGACAGGTTTCTTGCCCTTCCACACTCAGGGCCTCACCGGCTGGGGCGAGCTCGACTGGAGGGATTTTGACGGCATTGAGTTCGCGGCCGGTGAGGGCGGCCACTTCCCGGGCCATCCCGTGATGGCTGAGGAGGTCGGGGCGATTGGGAGTGATCTCGATTTCGAAGATGGTGTCGTTCTCAACGAAGTGGCGGAGTGGTTTCCCGGTTTCCCATTCGGGGGGAAGGATCATGAGACCACTGTGATCCGTGCCCAGTCCCAGTTCGACCGCAGAGCAGAGCATGCCCCTGGACTCGACCTTGCGCATCACGGTCTCACCGATCGTGAAGCCTCCCGGCAATTCCGCACCGGGGAGCGCACAGGGCACCTGGTCACCCACCTTGTAGTTCTTGGCGCCGCAGACGATTTGTCTCAATTCCCCTTCTCCCGCATCGACCTGGGTCACGCTGAGGCGGTCGGCATTGGGGTGCTGTTCGGTTTGCACAATCCGGGCGACTACCACCAAGTCAGTGGAGACACCCTGCTCTGAGAGGCCTTCGACCTCCACGCCGGCAAAGGTCAGGATGTCATCGAACTCGGGGTTGCTGAGACCGGTGAGGTCGAGATGGTTGGCGAGCCAGTTTTTGGAAACTAACATCGTGGTGAGTTTGGGAAATTACAGGGGAGTGTCAGCATTTGTCTTACGAAATCACGTGCTGCATTCAGGCGAATTGGGTCAGGAACCTCGCATCATTCTCAATGAGCAGCCGAATGTCCTTGATGCCCCACTTGATCATGGCAAGGCGATCCAGCCCCATGCCGAAGGCGTATCCGGTGACCTTGTCGGGGTGGTAGAGTTCGTCGCCTCTGGATTTGCAGATCTCCTCGAAGACGGCAGGATCCACCATGCCGCACCCGGCTACCTCGATCCATTCCGGGTCGTGACCTTCCAGGCGAAGGCGAGCGTCTATTTCGAAACTTGGCTCGGTGAAGGGGAAGAAGTGGGGGCGGAAACGTACTTCGGTCTCTTCCCCGAACATGGCACGGTAAAAGAACTCCAGGGCACCCTTGAGGTCACCGACCTGCACATCAGTATCGACGTAGAGACCTTCAAGCTGATTGAAGACCGGAAGGTGAGTCTTGTCCACCTCGTCTCGTCGATAGCAGGATCCCGGCGCGATGACACGTACGGGGGGGGGCTGTGTTTCCATGGTGCGAACCTGGACCGTGGAGGTGTGAGTGCGCAGGAGTTTGCCGCTGTCAAAGTAGAAGGTGTCCTTCTCGTTGCGTGCGGGGTGTTCCGGCGGGGTGTTCAGGGCATCAAAACAGTGGAACTCGGTTTCGATTTCGGGGCCCTCTGCCAGCGCGAAGCCGAGGCGGCGCAGGATGCCGATGGCACGGTCCCCGAGCTGGGTGAGGGGGTGGAGGTTACCGGGGTGAAGCGGGCGTCCCGGCAGGGTGAGGTCGAGACCTTCCAAGGCAGCACGATCTGCCTCGTCCTGAAGGGCGTTACGCTTGGCCTCGAGCGCTTCCGTTATTGCGCCACGGGTGGCATTGAGAAGTTGCCCCACCACGGGCTTCTCCTCCTTGGAAAGGTCCTTCATGCCGGTCGAGGCTGCGGTGAGCCGTCCCTTTTTACCAAGAAAGGCAATGCGGGCCTCATCGAGTTCCTGTTCGCCGGAGGCGGCCCCGATGGCGGTCAGGGCATCAGATTGGATTTTGGCGATCTCTTCTTTCATGGGAGAGGGTTGCGATGAACAATCGGCTGCGGCCAGAATCTAGCGAACCAATTTCCAGAATCAGGTGTCGAATTTCCCACCGGTTTCTGTGATTCGGGACATGAGATTTATAGAGAAACTGGAGGAATGAGTGTGCTGGAAACGGAAAAGGGTCGCTTATGGCGACCCTGTGGAGCATTGGAAGGTGTTTCCGGCTCAGGCCGCTTTGCCTTCGAGGGCCGACTTGGCCGTTTCGAAGATGGCATCAAACGCAGCGGAATCGTTGACCGAGAGATCGGCGAGGATCTTGCGGTCGACCTCGACGCCGGCTGCGTTGAGGCCCTCCATAAATCGTGAGTAGCTCAGGCCCCGGTCACGGACTGCGGCGCTTATACGCTGAATCCAGAGGCGGCGGAACTGCCCTTTGCGCTTTTTGCGATCGTAGTATTCGTGCTGCCGGGCCTTGTAGACGGCATCCTTGGCGTAGCGATAGAGCTTGGAGCGGAATCCCCGGAAGCCCTTGGCCCGGAGGAGGACGCGTTTGCGGCGTTTGCGGCTGGCTGGGCCGTTGGTGGCGCGTGGCATGTTACTGTCTTTCTGGAACGGACTGTTTCAGTCGTCCTCCCACAGTCTCATCCGTTCGTATCCCGCGCGAGGCGGGCAGGCTGTGTAAGAGGCCGCGCCGGGGTGGCACGTTATGTTCTGGCGTTGCGTACTGAATAAGCCCTTTAGGAGAAGGGAAGATTCGCTTTCACGTTCTTGAGATCTGCGTCGGAAACGAGCGTGGCCTTACCAAGGTTACGCTTACGTTTGCGGTTCTTCTTCTGGAGAAGGTGCCGTTTGCCTTGTTTCCGCCGCAATATCTTGCCGGAGCCGGTCACTTTGAAACGCTTGGCGACCGCCTTCCGGGTTTTGGCTTTTCCTGCAGCGCGAGCCATGGGGCGCGGAGGCTAGCCGTCGATGCAGGGAATTCAAGGGATATTCCTCTTTTTTAGTGATTTTGAGAAGATTGCCGCCGGGTGGCAGCGGAGGGAGGTCTGTCGGATCGGATAGCTAGTTGCGAGGTTTGAGCAGTTCGCTTCCGATTTGCTCGTTTTCGTGAATCCGGAGGTAGTGGAGGGCCCTCTCGGCGCGACTTGAGGAGGGGTCGCGCAAGTGGGGCTCAATCTTTCCGGAAAGGGTCTCGAAAACGGAAGTCAGGTCCATTTTCCACTCACCGTCTTCCCGGTTGAAGGTGACGAGCATGTCCTCGTGCCATTCGCTAGGAGGGAGCAGGACGGGAGCGATGGCTTCCACGCCCGGCGTGATGATCCTGATCTCTCCGATGTCCAGAAAGTGCGGAGCACCTGCCGGGAAGACCATCCGGTTAAAGGAATCGAGGACAAGTTTGCGGCTGTCGAGCTTCGTGAGTTCCTCCGGAGAATAGCGGTGACGGAGAGCCAGGCAGGAGAAGAGCTCAAGAGGAGGGAGGGCGCTGAGGCCGGCGCCGTCCTCGTTGCGCGCGAGGGGGATGACGCGGTCGTAGTAGACAAAGGTCCGTCGGCTGAGGTGGCTGGATGCGGTCCTGCCGTCCCTGGCGAAGAAGGCGTCGCTGAATTTCTGGAAGACCTGCCGAACCTCGGCGCGCTGCCTGTTACGGGATTCTCCACAGGAGGCGATGAGAAAGCCAATGGTGAGCGGAGCGAGGAAACGCGTGGTCATTGCAGCGCCTCCCGGAGAGCGCTGGTGAGTTCTTTGTCCTGGGACGGAAAGACGGTGCGCAGGTTGAGAAGGAACTTGTCGTCGTGGGCGTAGCCGATGACGGCGGGCTCGGCCGAGCGCAGGCGACCGGCCAGTTTCTCGAGTCCCATCCCGGTGGGAGCAATCTCGAGGGCGAGGGAGGGAAACCCGGCACGAGGCATGGTGCCGCCCCCGGTCTGGGAGGTGGTTTCCACGATTGCAGTCCGGACCGGGAGCCCGTCCAGTTCCGTCACGATGGCCTCGGCCCGGGATTGCAGGTCATCGAGGGGGAGGGCCAGGAAATTGAGGACCGGAATATCGGGGCGCTTCTCGCCCTTGCTGCGGAGGTAGTCATCGATGCATTCCTGCAGGACAGTGAGAATCAGCTTGTCGCAACGCACGGCGCGGAAGAAGGGCTCCCCCTTGACGCGGGCCACCAGGTCGGAGCAGCCGGCAATAATTCCGGCCTGTGGTCCGCCGAGCAGCTTGTCGCCGGAAAAGATGACGAGATCAATCCCGTTACGGAGGGCCTCCTGGGGCGTGGGCTCGTGATCGATGGGGGCGAGGTCGTCGGTATTCATCACTGCGCCGGAGCCGAGATCCTCCACGAAAGGGATGTTGTGCTCCCGGGCGAGGGAAGCGAGCTCGGGAAGGGCCGGTTCTGCAGTGAAGCCCTCAAGGTAAAAATTGGAGCGATGCACCTTGAGGATGAGCGCGCTACGTTCGGTGATTGCCCCGGCGTAATCCTTCAGATGGGTCTTGTTGGTGGCACCAACCTCCACGAGCCGGGCCCCGGAAGTTTCAAGGACTTCGGGGATGCGGAATCCGCCCCCGATCTCGACCAGTTCGCCGCGACTGACGATGACCTCGTTCTTTTCCGGAGAGATGAGGCTGCGGAGGGTGAGAACGAGGGCGGCGGCACAGTTGTTGACGGCGGTGGCGGCTTCGGTTTCGAGGAGGACGGCGAGTGCCGTTTCGAGGTAGCCGGCGCGTTTGCCCCGTTTCCCATCGAGGAGGTTGAATTCGAGATTGGAGTAACCGGTAGCCACCTCGCCCAGGGCGTTGGCTGCCCGTTGACCCAGGGGGGACCGTCCCAGGTTGGTGTGAAGGAGGACCCCAGTGGCGTTGATGACCGGTTGCAGGCGGGAGGAGGCAAAGGTCCGCAGGCCTGAAAGGACATCTCCTTCGATCGTCTCCCGGTCGGCTTCCATACCTTGCTCCAGGCGCTCCCGCCACCGGGTCAGGGCTCGCTTGACGAAGCCAGTGACCAGGGGGCGGGGCAGAGGCGTCACCTCGTCAGCCAGTGCGAGGGCGAGCTTCTCGACGGAAGGGAGTTGGCTGAAGTCGGGCATGAGGACGGGGTTCCGGAGTTTGGGGCTGCAGTCAGGATTATTCGGGCAGGCAGGCGTTGCAGAGTTCGCGTTCCTCCTCGGTGACGCGAAAATCACGCTCAGGGTGAGAGGAGTCGGTGGCACCGCACTGTTCGCATTTATGGAACGTCTCTCCCTCGGGCAGGGCCTGCCGCTGGAAGGCGGTTCTCCGGGCCGCGGTCCTGCCGCGCATGATGTGCCACTTGAGGAAGCGTGGCACGGCCCAGGCGAGGTAGGGAAAGAAGGTGAGAAGGATGTGTGCGGTCACCTGCAATCCTCCTGTGAAGCACTGCAGGATGGTGATGACGGCGAGGATGATCGCAAGGATGCCGATCTTGACCGGGACGAGGAGGAAGAGACGGAACTCGATGTTGGGGAAGATGGTGGCAAAGGCGATGAAGATGGCCTCATAGAAGATCAGGCCTCCCTGGCCGAAAAAGAGAGGATCAAACCAGAAATTGGCCAGGATCATGCATGCGAGAACGGCGTAGATGTAGAGGGAGGTGCGGAATTCGCCCCAGGCGTGTTCAAGGGAATCATTGATGAGAAAGGTGATCTTCATGACGAAGAACATCAGCAGGGTGGAGAGCAGGAGCATGCCTCCGGGCAGGATGGGGGGAAGGGCGATGAAGGAGATCGCCCGCCAGTACTCGCCTTTTGCAATCAAGGTCTTGTTGAAGATGAAAGAGGTGCTGGTTTCCGGATTAAAAACCAGGAGAACGAAAACGAAGAAATGAATGATGCCGATGCCCCGGATGAGACCGGGAAAGGCCATCCATCTGAATTTTGGCTCCAGCGAGTTGGAGAGGGTCACGGGGTGAACAAAGGGCCGGAGGCTCGCATTGACAAGCCCCATCCCGCGTCACAGCCTCCCCCGCGTGAGCGGAGAGCTGAAAGAGACGCCCCTGCACGAGGTGCATCTGGAGTTGGGAGGCAGGATGGTGGGCTTCGCGGGATGGGACATGCCCATTCGTTATGGTTCGATCCTGGAGGAACACCAGGCCGTGCGGGAGGCGGCCGGTGTCTTCGATATCTCCCATATGGGTCAGTTTTTCGTGGAAGGTGGGGAGGCAGTCGACTGGCTTGATGGTTTGCTCACGAATAATGTGGATAACCTGGAGGAAGGAAAGGGGCACTATACCTTTCTGCTCAACGAGGAGGGCGGGATAATCGATGATCTCATTCTCTACCGGTTGCAGGGAGAGTCTTTCCTGCTGGTGGTGAACGCGGCCAGGAGTGCAGAGGATTTTGCCTGGTTGAAGGCGCACAACAAGGAGGGGGTGGTCGCGTTGCAGGATCGAAGTGAGGAGATGGCTGGCATTGCGGTGCAGGGTCCGCGAGCCACTGATGTCTATTTTCGCATGATGGGAGGCCGCACGCTCCCCGGGCGCAACGGGGTGGATGATTTCGAGATGGAAGGGCAGCGTATTCTGGTATGTCGGACTGGCTACACGGGGGAGGACGGATTCGAGCTGTTTTGCGGGGTGGGAGGGGGTGCCCACTGGTTCCGCAGCACGCTGGACGACGGGGCCCGGGCCTGTGGTCTGGGAGCTCGGGATTCCCTGAGGCTGGAAATGTGTTATCCGCTCAATGGTTCCGATCTGAGCCCCGAGCGCACGCCCCTGGAGGCCGGACTGGGATTATTCGTGGACCTCGAGAAGGAGGGCTTTGTGGGGAGGGAGGCGCTGGCCGCTCAGAAATCAAACGGTCTGACCGAACGTCTGGCAGCGGTGAAATGCCTTGAACCGGGGCCGCCCATCCGCCCGGGGTGTGCGGTGCTGGACCGGGAGGGTCACGAGCTGGGCAGACTGACCAGCGGGACGCTCTCCCCGTCCCTGGGAGTCGGGATCGGCCTGGCCTATCTGCCATGGGAGGCCGCCAGAGTGGGAGGGGCCCTCGCGGTTGAGGTGCGGGGGCGCATGATTCCTGCAGAAGTAGTGAAAAAGCCTTTTTACAAGAAGGCCTGACGCGCTAGGAATTCACCCAGCAGAAGCAATGAATATTCCAGACAATCTCCGGTACACGCCTGATCATGAGTGGGTAAGCCTCGAAGACAATGTCGTCACGGTTGGTATTACGGATCATGCTCAGGAAGAATTGAGCGACGTGGTCTTCGTGGAACTGCCCTCCGTCGGACAGGTGGTGGGCAGTGGTGACGAGGTAGGCACCGTTGAGTCAGTCAAGGCGGCGAGCCCGATCTATGCAGCACTCGGGGGTGAGGTGGTTGCCATCAACACGGAATTGGAAGGAGATCCCTCCGTGATCAACAGCAGTCCTTATGGGGAGGGTTGGATCTTCAAGGTGCGTCTTGAAGACGCGGGAGATCTGGATGAGCTTCTTGATTCGGGAGCTTACGAGGATTTGATCAGCTGACATCATGGGTATCTCCCCGGCACCTTCCAGTGCGTCCTCGTCTTCGTCGAAGTCATCAATGTCCATCCCCCGGGGTTTTCCTGAACGGCACATAGGTCCGTCGGAGGAGAGTTGCAGGCAGATGCTTGAGGAACTCGGGTGTGCTTCTCTCGATGCCCTGGTTGATGAAGCGGTGCCGGCCTCCATCCGATTGAGGAAGGCTCCCCTGCTTCCGGAACCGCTGAGCGAATCGGCAGCTCTCGCCGAATTACGTGAGGTCATGTCTCGGAATGTGCTGTGCAAGTCTTTCATCGGGCAGGGTTATCACGGGACCATCACACCGGCTGTAATTCAACGCAACATCCTGGAGAATCCCGGCTGGTACACCGCCTACACGCCCTACCAGGCTGAAATCGCGCAGGGGCGGCTGGAGGCCCTGCTGAACTTCCAGAGCATGGTGGTCGATCTCACCGGAATGGACGTGGCCAATGCCTCCCTGCTGGATGAAGGGACTGCAGCGGCGGAGGCCATGACCATGGCGCAGGCGGCAAAACCGAAGGCCGGGATGTTCTTTGCGGACCGCAACTGCCATCCGCAGACCCTCGACGTCCTTCGCACCCGGGCAGAGGCCGGGGGACTGGAGCTTCGCATCGGAGACTGGCAGGATCTTGCTCCCGTGGAAGGGGAGCTGGCAGGCGCCCTCGTGCAGTATCCGGACACTCTGGGGGCTCTCCACGACTACGAGAGCCTGGCCGAGAAGGTGCACGGTGCAGGAGGATTCCTGGTGGTTGCCGCTGACCCTCTGGCGCTCACCCTGCTCAAGGAACCGGGTGCCTTTGGGGCGGATCTATGCGTGGGCTCAACGCAGCGCTTCGGAGTTCCCCCGGGATTCGGGGGGCCGCATGCGGCCTACATTGCCTGCCGCGACGCTCTCAAGCGCAAGCTGCCGGGGCGGCTGGTGGGTGTCTCGGTGGACGACGCGGGGAAGCGGGTCTACCGCCTCGCGCTCCAGACCCGTGAGCAGCACATCCGGCGCGACAAGGCTACCTCCAACATATGCACCGCCCAGGTGCTCCTGGCCGTCATGGCTTCAATGTATGCAGTCTATCACGGTTCCGGGGGCCTGCGGAAGATCGCCTCGCACATTCACGACCTCACCGCTCGTATGGCACGGGCCCTGGGAGAGGGAGGCATCGAATGTGAGAGTGACAGCTTCTTTGATACCCTTACCCTGAAATTGGGAGAGAAAGCGGAGGAATACGTGGAGGCAGCAGCAGAGGAGGGCTACAACCTGCGCCTTCTCGACAACGGCCGGGTGGGGGTGTCCTTCGATGAAACAGCCACCAGTGAGGATCTGGGCAATCTTCTCGGTTGTCTCGGTCTGGATGAAGAGGAGAGGGGGGAAGGGGGTATTCCAGACAAGCTGGTCCGCAGATCTCCCTATCTTCGGAACGAAGTCTTCAGTCTCTACCACAGCGAGACGGAAATGATGCGCTACCTCCGGCGACTGGAAGGAAAGGATCTGGCGCTCAATGAGTCCATGATCTCGCTGGGTTCCTGCACGATGAAGCTCAATGCGGCGTCCGAGATGATGCCGGTGACCTGGCCCGAGGTGGGAACGATCCATCCCTTTGCGCCGGAGGCACAGACGGTGGGCTACCGGGCCATGCTGGAAGCGCTGGAGGACTGGCTGGCGAAGATCACCGAGTTTGCCGCGGTTTCGCTGCAGCCTAATGCGGGATCGCAGGGTGAGTATGCCGGTCTTCTGGCTATCCGGCGGTATCATCACGATCGCGGGGATGCGCAGCGCGATATTTGCCTGATCCCCGTTTCCGCCCACGGCACCAACCCGGCTTCCGCGGTCATGGCGGGTTTCCGGGTGGTGGCCATCAAGTGCGACGAGGAGGGGAATATCGATGTGACTGATCTGCAGACCAAGTGTGAAAAACACAGTGGCGAGCTGGGTGCTCTGATGGTGACCTACCCGTCGACCCACGGTGTTTTTGAAGAGAGCATCCTGGAAGTCTGCAACACGGTGCACCGGCATGGGGGCCAGGTCTACATGGACGGTGCCAACATGAATGCCCAGGTCGGACTCTGCAGTCCCGGGAGCATCGGAGCCGATGTCTGCCATCTCAACCTGCACAAGACCTTCTGTATTCCGCATGGCGGTGGTGGTCCCGGGGTCGGGCCGGTCGGGGTGGCAACCCATCTGGTGGACTATCTCCCCGGACATGCGGCACTGGGCCGGCCCGAGGGGGCGGTTTGCGCTGCTCCGTGGGGAAGCGCTTCCATCAATGTCATCTCCTGGATGTATATCCGCATGATGGGTGTGGAGGGATTGACCGCAGCCACCAAGGTTGCCCTTCTCAATGCCAACTACGTGGCGCACTGCCTGAAGAAGTATTTCTCCGTCCTTTATACCGGATCCCGGGGTCGCGTGGCGCACGAGTGCATCATCGACCTGCGCCCGCTACAGAAGGAGAGCGGGGTGACGGTGGAAGACGTGGCCAAGCGTCTGATCGACTATGGATTCCACGCACCCACCATGAGCTGGCCGGTGGCGGGAACACTCATGATCGAGCCCACCGAATCGGAGTCCAGGGAAGAACTCGATCGCTTTTGTGAAGCGATGATTGCCATT
>Ga0315327_10000151_pt1 | contig 31139 bp, 23 predicted proteins | sample M110032315metaG_FD_203460 | JGI IMG/M metagenome (GOLD analysis project Ga0315327, IMG submission 203460) | Ammonia-oxidizing marine archaeal communities from Monterey Bay, California, United States - M1 100m 32315 | ecosystem: Environmental > Aquatic > Marine > Coastal | place: USA: California... | reverse complement strand
CATCTTGAAAACGGACCAGTCTCCGGTGCTGATTCCATCGGATCCGTAGAACGTTGCATTCGTCTCGAGGCTGTTCCAGGAGAAGAATCCGAAGTACGCGCTAACAGCATCGTCCCATCCGTAGAGCCAGTTGCTGATCGGCATCGAGTAGTAGGGGGTGTTGCCAGTGACGAAGTTCAGCAGAACCGGCATCACCGTGTCGAAGTAGAAGTTGGCGACCCAGTCCCTAAGTGCGTGTGCTGCATCCTCGGTTATCCCGTACAGGGAAGCGACATAGGCATCGTCCCAAACGTGCTGCACGCCTTCTGCATCAGGAAGGCTCATCCCAGACAGCTCACCATACATGAATGACCCTGGGAATGATGACTTGAGTCCAATGTCCGGATCGTTAAGGATGAAATCGGATTGTTCCTGAGTCAGCTCTGCCATACCTGCGAAACCGTCTCTGTTAAGCCCTATTGGGATGTATATCCCTCCCAATGGGTCGTAGTCCCCGAATGCAGTCAGCCACCAATCGTTGGAGGACATGGTCCCCTGGCCACCATTCAGAATCAACTCGAACTCAGTAGGGGAGCCAGTTATTCCCAAGCCCACCCAAGGCTCGACGTATCCCGCAATATCTGCTATCGACAGCAGACCGACGTTGTAGGTCGTCATTGCCCCGAAGTAGTCCGCACTCTGGAGTGGAAGGAGGAGCCCAACTACCATTCCAGGCAGAGGGATCCCGCTTATCTCGAAGGAGGTGAGGAGGCCCACACTCTCGTTGAATAGGAGGTTCTCCAGACTAGCAGGGTCATTCATGGTCACTCCGCTGACCTCTGCGAACCTCTCCTTCAACTGAGGAGTCTGGTTGTTGACCTCTGCTCCTCCGCCCTTCTCAACGAACTTGGAGGCTGCGAGCGAGTAAACCGCCATATCCATATGGTATGTCCACAGTTCTCCGCCGTAGCCATATAGTTCGGCTCTGGCAAAAGTATTGTTCAAACAACCATCATCTACGGCACCCGTCAAGCCACTATCGGGAGCGCAAGGGGCCCCCATTCCTGTGATCAGGACTGGTCCAATGTCGCAGGTTAGAGCAATACAGTTTCCATTACCATCATCCGCATTGTAGAAGATATCTTTGATTTGCTGTGATGTAGCGTTACCAGAACCAAACGAGAATGTCAAGTCCTCGCTAATGCCCAGCGACTCATAGGTGCCTACGATTACTTGCTCCTCAGCGCTCATATTCCCGAATCTACTCCCCCCAAGTGCTTCAGCCATGGCCCCTATGTCCTCGGAGGCCCAGATGCTAGGTGCTCTGTTGGAGAGGTCGAATTCGACCATCTGAGCTGCGAACATCGCCTTAGCGAATATCTCCCCATACTCGATGCCGCTACCCATTCCAGCTATCCTCTGGGTGTTCCAGAGGATGTTGATCTGGTTGACTACGGTGTCACCGGATACCGATGCGTGCTCCACTCCATCGTCATCCGCCCAGGTGCAATCCTCGCACCACTCGAAAGTCTCGTATCCCGAGTATGTGATCGAACCCCCGTCATAGTCGAATTCGATGACCTCCCGGGTTGTGTTCTCGTAGTAGATGAATGGGCCTAACATCTCATAGGTGGGCTCAACCGTCGCATCCGCCAGTATGTCCTCCAGATTGGTGATCGAGTTGCCGAAGTACGCCTTCTCCGATGAGGCGTTGATCCAGTCGTCCCCGAAGTCAGCCGTGTAATCCTCATTACCATCGTCATCCAATCCATCATAGCTGCTTGCCACTGTTTCCGCTACGGTTCCTTCAATAATTCCGTCTATAGTCCCTGTAACTCCTATTCCGACGTTTACCATCAGTAGAAGCGCTCCGATTACCATTGCAATAGTTCCCTTGTTTTCCATAGTTTCACCCAAACGTCCGAAAAGGGGACTAGGCATAAACCATTACACTAGGTTTAGCCACGGTTACCTGATGCCCAGAGAATCACCCAATGCAAGATAAGGTTCATTTTGACATTCATGGGCGATGGCTATGGGGACCCGTAGCTCAGTTGGTTAGAGCGCTCGGCTCATAACCGAGTGGTCATCGGTTCAAATCCGGTCGGGTCCACCATAATTGAGACCTGCAATTTTGACGCATTTAGGGTCCTACTTGGGCGAAGCCTCAAATACGGTCCAATCAGAGGATTTAGTGATGAGTGCATCGTTTAGAGTGCCACTGATGATACTGGTCGTCTATTTCATGAGCCTCTGCGCGGGCGCAGCGGCAGTTCAAGCACAGACTTCTCCTGACGTCTCCCTCACCTGCGACCAACCGGCCCCAATAGAGGTATATCCGGGCGCTCTAAGGTCCACCATCATATACTGCACACTGTCCAATCCAACTACCTTCTCCGAGAAGGTCGACCTGACGTATCAGGAAGGGATAATTTCCGTTGCAGGCCCAGGTTCGGCTACAGTTCCACCTGGAGACACATCCTTCCAAGTGGCCGCGAGAGCTGATCTGAGGCAGCCCGAGGGCCAACAGGTTGTCACAATCACTGCTACTGTGACACAATGGAATGGTGCGCCAGTCAGTTCAGCAACATCTCCTACGGAGGCGAAGGTGATGACCGTATTCAAGCAGTTCAGTAGGCTCAGGGTCGGCGCCGAGTTGGCCTTCATCCAACTCAGGCCGAAAGTCGACTACACTCTGGTGTTCGACGTGTATAACGACGGTAATGCAAGGGACAAGTTCAACGTGGAGATACAGAACTACGACGAGCTGAATGACGAGGGTTTCCAACTGAGTCTGCCCCTGATATCGCAGGAGATCGACTCGCTCGCACCACCTGAGAAGTTCAGGGTGCAGATGCGAACCCCGAAGAATCAGGGCTGGACTGACAAGTACTTCAATCTCCAGTTCAAGGCGTCTTCGGAGTACTCAGTGAGATCCGAAGGAGTCCCCAATTACCAGGTCCAAGTCATGACCATCTACATCAGAGGCGTTTACCTACCAGGTTTCGAACTAGTCGGAACCACGATGATGGCCGCCCTTGCGGGTGCCGCAGTCGGCAGGAACTCCTCTAATGACGAGTTACTAGTCGATGACGATGGAAACGTCACGCCTCTGGATAATCGGTTATTCTAGTTTGTAACACATCTGGAGCCGTGAGGCAACGTATTGATAACCATCAGACAAGTGTGATAGATTCAAGGCGATTGGATGAGTAAGCAGGGGCTTCTTGAAAAAATCTCCGAACAACAGCCAGATTTTCTCGACGCAGAGATCAATGATCCGCCCAAGGAGAAATTAGATGCTTCAAGGGTCGCAGCGACTCTGGTAATCACCACACTCTCACTATTAGTTTACTTCGCCATGCAGTTTGGAATATTCTTCGACTATGACTTGAAGGTGGTCGTAGCTCTTTTGGCGGGGTCATTTGCCATACTTTGGCTCGGCTTCGATTTAGGGGTCCCTGGGTCCCGGGCCAATTTCAGTAAAGTTACAGCTTCACTGGTCACTGCTTCATTCCTACTTGTTTCCGTGTTGCCGGTAGTTTTCATTGCAATATTGGGAGGCGATCTCTCACTAGATTTACTAGGATACGAAGAAGATGGTGAAGAGATCACGCTCACCCTTAGGAAGAATGGCATCGGCTCAGATAGTTTTGATGCAAATCTATCTATCGAGAGACAGGGATCCATTATTTGGTCAAATTCAATTCCCTTCAAAATTGACAAGAGTGATGGGCGCGGAGACTATGCAATTATTTCAGTAGAGGTAGGCGATTTCTACGAAGGAAATGCCTTCACTGGTAACCCGCAACAGCCAGAAATACCCTACACACTCTCTATCAGAGTTGATGACTTCAATTGGGAACGGACTCTGGACTCCTCATTCCTAACTAGGAATGTTACCGGTGCTGGGAGCTACGTAAGCGGAGTCTTTTCGGATGATTCCAATGACTGTCAGGATAAAGGGGAGAACTGCCTAGTTGGGGTGACTCTGATGGGATGGGTCGGTCTAGATTCCGGATCAACCATTCCAACAAACCTGCAATTTTCCAGCTACACAGTCAATGCAGTTCTTATGGAGGAGGGCGACGTTGCAATTCCATACCCTGCCATTTCGGTGGAGAACACCGTGGCATCTTGGGCATCTTCAGATGGTAGATTCGGGGATGGTAGTGCAACCTTCGGAGAAATAAATTCAGAAATCCGGTTCGAGGGATCCCAAATAGACCCTGACTCTGGGGGACTGTCATACATCCCCTTGGACCACTTTGAAGAATCAGCCGGTGACTACGGTTGCTATACATTCACTGTTGATGTCAGCCCAAGCGGCTCCGAGGACGTAGTTTCCTCAACCACATACTATGAATATTCCAACAGTAACTCCCAGGACATCTGGAAACAAGAATCGAGCTGTTAGGTTTTAGTCATTGATGCTCGAGAGGAACTCCTTCATCCTCTCCGTCTCCGGCTTGTCGATAATGGAAGACGGCCCCTCCTCTGCAACAAGACCTTGGTCCATGTATATGACCCGGTCAGCAACGTCTCTGGCAAAACTAATCTCGTGAGTGACCACCACCATAGTCATGCCTTCTTCCGCCAACCCCTGAATCGTCTCGAGCACCGAACCGATTAGCTCCGGGTCAAGGGCGCTGGTGGGTTCGTCGAACAGCATAACCTCTGGACTCATCGCTAGGGCCCTAGCAATGGCGACCCTCTGCTTCTGGCCTCCAGACAGGTTTCCAGGATAAGCATCAATTCTGTCTAGCATATCAACTCGCTCCAAGACGTTCCTTGCCCTCGACTCGGCCTCTTCCTTGTTCATCCCCCTGACGTGAATTAGCCCGAGGGAAACATTGTCTATCACCCTAAGATGGGCGAATAGCTCGAATGACTGGAAGACCATCCCGATCCTCGAACGCACGTCATTGATGTCAGATGCAGGGGTGTTGATCCTCTCGCCTTTCAGTTTGACTATTCCTTTGGTGGGCTCGATCAGTCTATTGATGCACCTGAGGACTGTGGATTTCCCGCTTCCCGACGAACCGATAATCGCCAGAGATTCTCCTTCGGTGACTTCGAACGAGACCCCCCTTACTGCATGAACGCCTCCAACGTAGGTTTTCTCCATGTCCTTGACACTGAGTATAATCTCCGACATTCAAGCGCCTCCTGATATCCCTAGCCCGGGTATCCTGGTCCTTTCCTCTAGATACCTTAGGAATAGCGCAAGCGTCCAAGTGATTAGGAAGTAGGAAACAAGTACCATCCCCCATGTCCAGAAAACTTGGAACGTGGTCGCGACAATCAGCTTGCCCTGCCTGGTTATTTCTGCATAACCTATTATCATGGCCAAAGATGAGTTCAGTACAAGATTGACCATCTCGTTGCCCAGTGGTGGGATGCAAATCCTGACTGCCTGTGGCATGACTACCAGTCTCATCGACTGCATATAGTTCAGGCCGATGCTCCTCCCTGCCTCCATCTGCCCGGAAGGGATTGCAGCGACAGCACCTCTGATGGTTTCACACTGGTAGGCCCCGGAGTTCAGGCCAAGGGCGAAGATTGCGCTAATGTATGCCCTATCTTCCAGGATACCACCAATTGGCCTCCTATAGGCCAGGGATTCCGGATTGGTCTCGTAGACTACGAAAATATCAGTGAGGAAGTTCGCATTTCCTTGTAGGTATTCGAAGTTGAATAGCATCAGACCAGGGTCCTGCATCCTCCTACCCAGCTCGAATCCGAAGTGGATGAACATGAACTGCACGAGTAGGGGGGTATTGCGGAAAATATCCGTGTATGCCGTCGCGATTGTGTTCAGCGGCCTAATTCCCCACGGGTTCAGTGAGAATTCCGTCTTACCTACCTTTATGTCACGAATCGAGAAGTCCCCATTGCAGGAGAGGAAAATCCCCCCTAGAACCACGATAGCCAATCCGAGAATTATCCAGAAAACAGATGACGGAGCTCCAATAGGGGAGTATATGTGCTCCCAGCCATCTAGATTGAGTGCACTAATTTCGTCAAGATTGGAGAGAATTCGGTAGGCTCCGAAAACGATCAATATCGTGCCCACGAATCTAATCGCGAATATGTTCAGTGGCTCACTCGCCGCAATCTGTGCTGATTTATCCCTAATGGAAATCAAGATTTTATCGAGTTTGATCGGGTTTTCGATGGCTCGAAAGTTGCTCCCGAGGATGAGTCCGATGTTATTCAGAACCGAAAGGAGAACTTTCAGAATGACCCATAATGGCCCTAATGCCCCCAAAACCAGCAATTGGAGCAATTGGTAACGATTGGTCTGCGCGACGTTCTTCAGGGTCGTCGGAGAGGTCTTAAGCATCGAAAGAACGATTCCCAGTGAGAAACCCATCAGTATCCCGAAAAAGACGATTTTGGCAGTTGCAACCAAACCGTCCATGAGTCTCTCTTTGGAGTAGTCGACGAATTGTCCGAAGTCATTGAAGTCAGCGACCTCGAATCCAACGAAATCCTCTGAGCCAGCATTCTCGGTCCTGAGAATGACCCCTCCATCCCCGACTGCAACGCCCCTGAACCCATCTTGCATGGCGAATGCATTGAAACTAGTATCATTCGACACGGGAATCATCTGTCGAGAGACAATGTTGCCTCCATCCTTACTCAGTGACAAGTATCCACTCGGGCCAGCTAGCATGATCTTGGATTGGGATAGGACGTTGATCGATGAGATATCAAAGTCAATCTCAGTCCCCCCTTTAACGAACTCATTACCGCCCCCCGCAGGGTACTCCCTTTCTATTTCCACTATGCCCCAAACGAATCCTACCACGAGGTTCCCTTCTCTGGATGATTTCAGGATATGGCCATCCTCGGAGATTGCGTATGCTCTAATGGAGCTAAAGTACTCAATTTCAACTATGGCTACTTCGGATAAAGCTCCCGGAGCATCTCGGTAATCCCACGTCTGCCCCCCGTCATTAGTAGCCAGAATCAACCCACTTTCTCCTGAGATAAGGCCATTTTCTGAATCTAAGAAAGACACACTATTGAGGGAGTTAGCTGAATCGCCCCAAACGATTTCCCAGTCAACTCCCCCCTCATTGATTGTGCAAGTCCATGCAGTATTGCCCGAAATGACGACAAGACTGTTATTTCCGGTTAGAGAAATATCTGTAATGTCGCCAATTAAATCGGTACTTAGATCAGTCCAGTTGCCTTGATTCAGCAAAAGTACCGTGCCGTTATTTCCAGCGACTACCATTGCTCCAAAGTTTGAATCTGAAGCTGTAAGATTCTGACTAGTCGTGGACATTACTCCACTCCATGTCAGACCATCGTCACTGCTTATGATCATGACTCCCCCAGTCCCGAAGGCCCAGATATCATTCTCGTGGACTTCTGCACTTAGTAAGTCGGACTCAGTTCCGCTTTCCACCACTTCCCACCCACTTCGCACTTCTTGAGCGGAGACCTCGCTGATTGAGAAAATAAGGGAAAACAATGCTACTGAAACGAATAGTGCGACGCCACGAGGAACTCTCCGGGCACCTTCGATAGTTGCTTCGGATACCATGATGCCCCCCTGCTCGCTGACCTCCGAGGATTTAGTCTAGCCGACCGACTTGACCAGGAACCAACTAAGATGGCCAGTAGGCAATATTGATGGGGGAACTCTCTCCGATGCTGCTTATGGGAGAATTGTTGTACAGTGGAAAGGTAAAGCAGGTATGGAGCACAGAAGATCCAGAAATCATTGAATTCAGGTATACGAATCAGATTTCCGTCTTCGATCAGGTCATCCCAAGCCTAATCCCGAGGAAGGGAGAGTCACTCAACAGGTCGTCCTGTCACTGGTTCAGATTGATCGAGGAACAGGGAATTTGCAAGACTCATGTCATCGAGATGAATGCCCCTGACAGGGTGCTCGCAAGGCGCTTCGATGTAATCAGGGAGCCAGGTGCGATTCCCAAGGACGCTGAGAACTTCTTCGTCCCCTTGGAGGTAATATGCAGGCACTATCTAGCCGGAACGGCTTGGAGGCGGTACCAGAGAGGTGAGGTCCTCCCCGAGCAGTTTGGATTCGACCCAGGAGAGGTCCTGCAGGAGGGAGTAAGACTTCCCGAACCCTTCCTCGAGGTGTCCACCAAATTCGAGAAGTTCGATCGTAACCTTGGAAGGGAGGAAGCATTGACGATTTCCAATCTCGATCCGGAGGAGCTGGACGCTATCCTCGAGATCGTCCTTGAGGTCGATTCTGTAATAGATCGTGAGACATCGAAGAGAGGTCTTATTCACGTGGATGGGAAGAAGGAATTCGCACTGGGACCCGGAAGAGAACCTGTTCTTATCGACTCTTTCGGAACCTTGGACGAGGATCGTTGGTGGGATGCAGAGGCTTACGAAGGCGACGAGATAGTCCAACTATCCAAGGAGGCAGTAAGGAAGCATTACATCGAAACTGGGCACCATGCAGCACTTCACGAAGCGAGGCAGTCCAATTCTTCGGAACCCCCAATACCCGCTCTACCAAATGACATCATAGCCAGTACGGCTGAACTATACGCAAGTATGTTCCAGCGCCTCACTGGAGAGGCACTCTGATGGGGACCCATGAGTACGAAGAAGATCCAAGAAACGAGACGGTACTAATCTCCGTCAATGGCGAACTATTCCCACGTAGCGAAGCGATGGTTTCCGTCTTCGATGCTGGATTCCTACTGGGCGATGGTGTCTGGGAGTCTTTCAGACTCCATGAGGGCAAACTTGTCTTCATTGAAGATCACATGGATAGGCTATTTCGAGGAGCAGCCCAAATATCCCTTGATCCTGGCCGATCCAGAGGGGAGATAAGGGATGAAATCGACAGGGTAATCACTGCAAACCAGATGCACGACCAAGTTCATCTGCGTCTGATTATTTCCAGAGGAATTAAGCCAACGCCTTACCAAGCTCCTTGGGTGATCTCATCACCCCCCACTATCGTCATTATTCCCGAGTTCAAGAGAGCCAACCCGAGAAGGGCAGTAGAGGGGATCAGACTTGTTTCTGTCGAAGTCAGAAGGAGCGGACCCGAGGTCCAGGATCCTAGGATAAACAGCCTTTCCAAGCACAACTGTATAGCAGCATGTATCGAAGCAGCTGAGAAGGGTGGCGAGGAGGGGCTAATGCTCGACCCACACGGCTTCGTTTCTACCTGCAACTCCACTCATTTCTTCATGGTTAAGGGCGGTGCGGTCTGGACATCGACAGGTGAGTTCTGCTTGGAGGGAATTACCAGGGGAAAGGTACTGGAAATTTGCGATAGGAACGGCATACCGTTCTCTGAAAGAAACTTTACCTTCGAAGATGTGAGTTCCGCCGAAGAGGCTTTCGTAACCGGGACATTCGCAGGCCTCACACCCGTCGTTTCTTTTGATGGCAGACCTATTGGAGAAGGGAAGAGGGGACCAATATGCGAACTACTCCAGAATCTCTACCAAGAACTCGTCAGGGGCTAACTTCGTGTCTGACGGAGTCAGTATTGCGATGTGGTCCGGGCCACGGAACATCTCTACAGCGATGATGTACGCTTTCGACAACAGGGAAGATTGTCATGCTACGGATGAGCCCCTCTATGCGAACTTCCTACAATCCACGGGGACTCCCCACCCAGGGGCCCAAGAGGTAATGGAAAACCACGAGGCAGACATCGGAGTCGTGGTTTCGTATCTTACCGGGCCAATTCCTCACGGGATGCCGATTTGGTATCAGAAGCACATGTGCCACCACGTGATGGATGGTGCTAATATCTCTTGGATTGATGGACTAGCCAACTGCTTTCTAATTCGTAATCCGAGAGAAGTCCTCCTCTCGCTATCGAAAATCACTGATTCAATTGACCTGAGAGCAACAGGGCTTCCTCAGCAGATTAGGATTATCGACCATGTTTCCATGGTTTCGGGACGAATCCCCCCGATAGTCGACTCTGCGGACATATTGGAGAATCCCGGTGCAGTACTAACGAAGCTATGCGAATCCGTTGGTGTCCCATTCTCTGAGCAGATGCTGTCTTGGGATCCCGGACCTCGGAAGTGCGATGGAATTTGGGCGAAGTATTGGTACGATTCCGTGCGCTTAACTTCTGGTTTCGTCCCACCTAGACCTAGGGAGGGGGAATTGGGAATCCGCCTTTCAGAGGTCTTGGAGGAGGCCATGCCAATTTATCAGGAACTATGGGAAATGCGCCTCAGTGTCTAGGAATGACCTCTCATCAGTATCCCACATTTTCTTCTGCTTGCTGACCTTAGGAAAACCAGGAGGTGTCTGAAGGCATCCTGGACACCCCCATCTAGCGGCTCATCCGACTTCACCATCCACCTTCCACGCTCGATCTCCTTCCTAAGTTCGTTCACGTCAGCAGAATCTAGCCAACCGAGTAACTCGATGCCCATCGAGCCCTCTCCGAATCCGTTATGCCCCAATGTGCCATCGCCAAAACCCCTCCCTAATTTCTTCAGAAGGGAGTGCAGACCAGAGCCCCCCTCGCCTTCTCCGGTGAATTCTAGGAGGTACTCTATCGCATTGCCGTCATTACTCGGGAATCTGCCCAGTCTCTCTCTGGAATGCCCTCCGTCCAGAGCTCTTGGCGCTCCACCATCATCCTGCCAATCCAGTATTGAGATGAATAACAATGTGGCCTTGTCCACTGGAGATTGTTCGCCCTCCTTCAATTCGGGAAGCCCGCTAACACCCTCTAGCAGATCCAGGAGATTCTCGTGATTCCCATCCATTGATGCATTTATTGCCCCTACCACGGAATCAGGAGATAATTTGATCGGGTCGAATGTGTGGAATGAAGAAGGGCGAATGTAACTCCCCATGATCCGTTCCATTCGCTATCTGTCAAGAAGCCTTCTGAGCCTCTGATCATACTCGTCGCCATCCTCTGGTTCCGGTTGGATCGGCTCTACTTCATCCTCCCCTCCATCTTCAGGTGAACCCTCGGGGGCTTCTTCCGATTCATCAGAACCACTCTTCCCCTGCTCTTGGCTTCTTTCCGCCTCCCTCTCAGCCATCTTCTCATCTATTGCTGCTTGGGCCAGAGACATCAGCCTCTCCCCCTCCCTTCGATTGCTGACTATCCAAGATAGCCCGAGGTACAAGCCAACCACTAGGAATGCTGCTAGCAAACCAGTCCCGAACTCGTCGAAATTATCTTCCAGAGACGAACCACCACTAAGAACGAGGCGCGACTCATCGTCGTTTGGGTCGGAATCAATGTCCCAGGGGAAAGAGCAACCAATAGTCACTACTAATTCCACTCCATCTTCCACATCCGGTCTGTCGAACTTTGGTGCGGGTACGAATGCCTGCGTCATGTCGACCAGGTGCTCTGAGTAGTGAGACCCAGCGCTCATGGTGATGATGCAGTCCGCACCAATCAGGACGTTCTCGTTGAGCCTCTTCGTTGGGACGTTAATCTGCTGCCCCTCTCCTTCGCCGACCAGTTCCACTGCCCCAATTCCCACGTTCCAGTCACTTCGCCTCACCTCGAATGTCCTTTCGAAGTCTGTTACTAGTCCTCCCTTACCATCAAGCAGTCTGATACTGATTCTCCTCTCCCCAGGGTCCGGGTCCCACTCAGCACCGCTGAGGTTTATTGATTGGGCAGACTCGTTTTCCCCTAGGCTCCCAAAAATGGAGTCCAGTACCCTCCCATCATCCCCGATTAGCAGAACTTGGAATTCGAAATCATAACTTCCATTGGATATTGAGCATGATGCCCTGACGTCTTCGAACCCCCCTGCAATGGAGCAGATAGCGGACCTAGCTTCTGACTCCGATGATGACAGGGTGTAGTCTAGTGAAACACTGCCTCCAATAGTCAGACTCCCATTCGTCGAGGAACCGACCGGGAGCAGCCAACCCATCTCACTCCACTCTAGACTCTCCCCGGAAACATCGTCTACGACGTGGGAACCATCGCCAGTGCCATGGACTCTTATCAGCGCATCATCCCCTTGATGGGCGAAGATGTAGGGCGAGCTCTCCCATGAGTATTCTGAAAACTGCGTACCGAGGGAAACTTCCCTTTGGTTGCCCATTGAGTCCTCAGCAACGATTCTGACAATTCCCCCATCGCCACTCCAACCCTCTTCAGGCACAAGCTCTATCGGGATCCCTCTTACTTCTCCCACTCCGAGAACGACCCCCATCTCCCCCTTGGCATCCCATCCAGCGGGAAGGTCCAGAACCTGGAATTCGATTGTAGTCGGCGTGTTGCCTGTGTTCACAACCATGGCTTGGGGATGCCCTCCTTGTGAGGAGACTAACCAATTCCCAAGCCCCTCCATTGAGAAGTTGTGCACCGATGACACCCTCAAGGGCAGAGTGATTTCCTCTAGGCCCGACGAGTCACCTTCCCTTACTCTGATGTGCAACTCAACGGTTCTACCGGGGGTCGCAGTTTCTGGGGGGGTGACGTTGAATGACAGCGTGGTCGATGAACCGGGAATTACTTCCGGAAGATCGCCCCACTCGTCTATGACCCAACCATTCTGACCAGAAATGTATGCTGAAACGAAGGGGGTGCTCGGATTGTTGCCTTCTTGGAGTATTTCGATTTCCACAGCCGAACCATCGGCATCAATTTCCAAATCAGCCATCGACGAAGATACCCCCCAACCTGGTATTCGAGACACCTCGACAAAGAAATGGAATTCCATGACTACTTCGTTTCTGGCATCAGCGATTACGTCCACCCTCATTATTGACCCATTCCAAGAGTCTTCAGGGACAGATGCGGAGATGGTCATTGACTCAGTCTCGTTGACGGCAACCCCGGTGGTGGTACTCGCGTTGGCCCACCAGTCTTGCGATGAATCAGAACCACTCAGCAACAAATGAGTCTCTACCAAGAGTGATAGATCATCTACCAAGTTTCCAGTATTTGTGGCATTGACTGTCATTGTTTTGCTCCCCCCGGGAGTCAAAAGGAAGGTCGAGCCGTTGATCAAAGAACCATTGTGCGATAGGTCAATCTCCCATCTGTGATCCTGTCTGACTTCGAAAACTACCACTTTCTGCTCCGAGACGGTTTCATTTCCCTGCGAAGTCATGGTGAATGCAATTGAGATGGGGACTCTCGCCGGTGTTTCTTCTGGCAATGTCAGGCTAATTGGGACGGTCCTCAGGCTACCTGCTCCAAGTTGAACAGGGTTGCTGGAGAATGAAACTTCGATTCCGGGATCGGAAGTGATGTTCTCGTCTATAAATAGGTCATGAGTGAGCGAGTATGAGTCATCACCGTTACCCGGGTTCTCGAGACGTAGGATCACAACATTCGCATCTCCCACTTCAACAACGAAAGGCTGTGTTGTGGGGGAATTGACCTCTAATCCAGCTCTGTGAATCTGCAGTACCTCAATAGAAAGGGAAAGATGAGATCCTTCGCCTTCCATTTCTTCGAAATCCTCGAAAAGATGGAACGAAGGACGAGCATCCTCCGGTAGGCCGAGAGTCAGCGTACCGCTAATTCGGGTTCCGGGCTCTCCCGAGAGGGACATGACGTCTCCGGCGAGGGATAGGTGACCGCTCCCCTCCCATGTCCAGCCTTGCATAGTCATGCCGGAATCAACCAATGACCAATTCAACTCACTTGTGTCCTCAGGTAAGTCAGCCAAGATTTCCCAAGTGAGGTTCTGCGCGGGGACAGATCTCCTATGGCTTGGTTGTACCACCGATCTAGAAGCAACAAACTCTAGTTGGATTTGGCTGCACTCTTGCTCATCTCCAGTCCCGACGCACATGCTCAGTGGGGTGCTAACCCATTCGCCCGGGCTAGTTTCGCTCGGGACAGATAGCCTGGCCGTCACTTCCTTCATCTCTCCTGGGCCGAGGGAAAGGGCGCTAATCTCATCTCCCCTCGAGTCAAATATTCTGAGATTGGACCCCCAATCGGTTCCATCCCATGATATGGCAATCTGTTCCTCGGCAGCGTTGCCAACGTTCTCTATCAGAAACCAAGCCCTCGCATCTTCTGATACAAGCCCGAAACCAGTGCTCTGAGCAGTCCCGTCGGGCCCTCTGACCGACAATCCCCTAGTCCTATTGGCTTCGATGGGAAGGTTGGCTGTGATTTCCGCGACTCCCTCATCATGGGAAAGGGTAAGTGACAGGTAGCCGGAATCTGAACCTAGAGCATCTGTTGGCGAAACTATCCTGAGCATCGGACTCCATGTGCCATCGACGTCAATCTCTACTGAACTAATCCCTCCCGGGGTGTCGTCTTCCCATGACCAGTCATTTGGGAGGTAAGAGCCATCAACTTCTAGGGTCCAAGTGCCTGCCAGTCTCCCCGTTGACCTGATTCCAAATTCTGCATAACCCTCGCTTCCAGGATCTATTCGCAGAGGTTCGGTCGGAATCTCGAACGATGCATTGTAGGTTGGGATGATAGAAAGAGTGCGAATCTGGATGTCATTGTCGTATCTTGTTTGACTCAAGTTTAGATAAGGGTCTAGGGCCAACTTGAAGGTATGTTCGCCCAGACCCCCACTCCAGTCCACGCTAAAGGACGAGAATGAACCCGAACCACTAGGCTCTACCGGATTCATTACGGAAATGCTACTCCCCCCTATTTTCTCCCCATCGGCATAGAGTTCCACGTCCACAACCTCATCGGTGCTCGAGGTTCCAGCATTCTCGACATATACAGTAACCGTGACGTCTTCTCCAGGGTCGGGAGCACTTGGGTTGAACTCGATTCCTCGTCCGTCTGTCAATGGTCTTACGTCCGACATAGCCATCGAAACGACCATGCTGCCCAGAACTATGTCTAGTGTGGCGTCTCCGTCGATATCGGCCAGAGAAGGGGATGACCATGTCCTGTGTTCCAGTTCAATCTCGTCGGACCATTCTGAGTTTATTCCCGCAGGCGACCCACTGGAACCGTCAAACGCCCAGAGGGACCTTCCGTAGGAAACTAGTAGCTCTGGCTCATCCTCGGAATCGATGTTCATCCATGTCGGAGCAGCAACTGCAATCTCGTCATTGGGGTTGCCGCTGCTCTGCTCCAGATCCTGGACCCATTCTTGATTGGGGGTGCTCCCCGAAACATCATGGCATCCGGCCGCACCATGCCTATCCGTTGTTGTCTGCCACCAGGTATTCCAACACACCCTGTCATGGGTTCCATCTCCATCCGTATCTATTGCGGTTGGAGGTGCGTCAGCAAAGCCATTCGAAGCTTCGAATTCCCACAATTGAGCCCCATCGGAAATCTCCAGGCCTCTGAATTCGGCCCCATCCACAGCCGCGGAGCCATCGGCATCGCTCGGAATCGTGACGATAATTTCTGGATCGGCATCTGAATCTAGGTTAGCGATAATCGGCCCTGGTAGTCTGACATGCGGAGAATTTGTGTCACCATCTAGATTGTTTAGGGAAAGGCCCCCTTGCCAGATCGAACTCCCGGTTTCAGAGTCTATCTTCCAGACCCACATGCCTCCGTTGTTAGCCTCAATTGTAGTTAGAATCACATAACCGGTATCGTCGTCAACTTGCGCGAAAGCAGGATCGGAGGGGTGACTCCCTTTGCTCAATGATACTTCCCAAAGTGAATTTGGAGTGCCATTCACCTGAAGAGGCAAAGCGAGTACGACGGGGTCTTCAGAAACTTCGTCTAGTGCTGCGATGACTAATTCAGCGTCCCCATCCATGTCAATGTCGGCAAGAAGGGGTTGAGTTGTGGGTTTGTGGCCACCAAGAATCCCGCTGGTGTATGGTCCCTCGTTACTGCTAATCATCAGAGAATCATCGTTCCATGACCAGAGCAACTCCTCCGAGTGTCCTGAGTATGACCACCCTGTTACAGAGCATGAAAGCCTCGGTGACCAGACGTCCACGTTCAATGCCCCCCCTGCATCATAGGCAACTACAATCTCTGGCTTCCCATCACCATCAATATCTACTATCACAGGGGCTGCCTTGATCTTCTCAGTAGCCCCCAAGTCAACCTGCCATGAGAGTTCAGAATCCTCTCCCTCGATCAACCGAAGCATACTGTGGTCTGAGCCAGAGGCATCCTCACTCTGAATTAATACCGTGAACAGTGAACTATCCCCGCACCGCTGCATTGCCCCTGGTCCGACTTCAATGGAATCTGACATATCTGCTATCGGAGTTGCAAGGGCATCGGTGCCTATCGAGTTTGACCCATAGACCCAATTTACCGAGGGTTCTACGATAGACATCAGTGAGGTCGAGTTAGTAGGTTCTCCCGCCCCCGCCCCTCCGGCCGGATCATGTTCTGGGACGTCAGCCATTCTAGAAGCAGTTCTACCGGACTGTGGCCACGGCTGACCACCATCTATCCAAACTCCATCTTCCCCCTCCTGTGTGTCCATCTTCATATCCTGATACTCCTCAAGGATGCCCATTGGGGGTGCTCCAAAATTGATTGTTGCCATTGGCATTGTCAACACCGTAGCAACCACTATCGCGCAAATCGCTTTCCGCCGAGACACTTGTTCCGAGACAGCCGCCACCATCAGAACCGGAGATGCGATTTAGAGCCCACTTGAACATTCGCACCAAACCCACATTCAGACCTACGGTCTGATGAAGAAACCAAGTAGCCGGACATATCTGTTAGTCCGTTGTGCTTATACAGGAGGGGTTGGTCGCCGGGTCGCACGGACCTCTCCTCTAGAGGCATGGCCGATGAGGGACGGGAGGCGACCCCCACCTCTGTCCGGCTTCGGGAAGGTCCGCATAGGAGGAAGAAGAAATGTACACCCTTGAAACAAGAGAGTCAACTATCCGCATACCTGCAGAGTACATCCGAAGGGGCCGTAGGCTAGAGGATCACATAGATGAGCTGGCTCACGATGCATTCGAGTGCAGGTTTGACGAGGATGAGGACTTCACCCTACTTACTTTCGATCACGAGGCCGTAGGAAGGGGGAAGATAATCCATGGCGATGGGGCGATTTATCAGAACGTCCGATTCAAGGCCTTGGTTTTCTCTATGGACAACAATGAGGTTGTCGATGGCGCGGTTTCTGAGGTCTCTGAGTACGGGGCATTCGTCAGGATAGGCCCAATGGAAGCTCTCTTGCACAAGTCTCAGATTCTCGATGAGCCAATACAGGTCAATTTGGGCGTCAAGAGGATTGAAGGTTCTCAGAGTGGTAGAAATCTGGAAGAAGGATCATTCGTCAGGTCCAGGATTGTCTCCAAGTCAATCAACCACAATGATCCCCGTTCAAGCAAAATTGGACTTAACTGCAAGATGGATGGTCTTGGCTCATTCGACTGGGTCGGAGGGGATGAATGAGATGGTCAGACAACCTTTCGCATGCGGGGAGTGCAACATGATCCTCCCAGATCCAGAGAAGAAGGCAGACCCTCCGCAGTGCAATTACTGCCCCAGTGCCCCAGTTACCACTGATTGGCAGGGATTAGTGGTGATAATGCACCCTGACAGGTCGGAGGTTGCTAAGCGACTCCAGATAGACAGGCCCGGAAGTTATGCCCTGAAGGTAAATATCAGGTAGGTGAAAAAGTGGAAATCGTTGAGAGAAAGGAAAACTCGGTTCTCGATAGAGTTGAACTAAGTTTTCAGTGGAATCATGCTAGAGAAGCAACTCCATCCCTATCGCAGATGGTAGATGCCGCCGCAAAGGCAGAACCGGGAGCCGATAAGAAACTAGTATTCGTCAAGAACGTCAACACAAGGTTCGGAATGTCACGAACATCCGGACTTGTCCTTGTATACGGCTCTGCCGAGTCTGCCTCCATAGAGCCCAACTATGTAGTCGAAAGGCACAAGTCTCTGAGCGAAACTAAAACAAAGGCGAAAAAGGCAGAAGACCCAATCCCCGAAGGGGAGTCGGACGAAGCCGAAGGGGAAGGTGATTCTTGATGGGGGGTTCCGGAGAAAAATGGAAGAGATCCAAACCATCAAAATACTCTGTAGAGGGCGGCGAACTCGTCAGGAAGGGTACTGAGTGCCCCAACTGTGGACCCGGTGTTTTCATGGGTGAGCACAGCGATAGAAAGGTCTGCGGCAAGTGCGGGCATTCGATTTCCGACGACTCTCAGTAGTGCTGAAATCTGCTCCAAGAACCATCGTTTGTCAAAATGTTGCCATCTGTGATGGCCACCCCGATGTTTTCTCTGTCCGTAACTATTGGTTCGGAATCGGTCAACGAGCCATCATGCCTCCAACCGGTCCATTTCCAAGAACCGTCACTGAACTCGGCATCCAAAACAGGGCCACTGGTTCTGAAGAGGGAATAATGTTCCTCAATTTTGTCCATTACCGCAATCGAACCTTCGTGGAGCATCACAAACCACCCTCCTTCATCAGAGAATGTTACATCCGAAACACTGTCCCCGAAATCAATCACTCTCGAGTAAATCTCGAGACCACTTGAGGGATCAAGGACCGAAACCCCTCCCGCCCTTGACCAAATCGATATTCCCCCGGGAAATTCCACTACTCCGACTATCTCGTCGAACGCGGAAAAATTAGAGATTGAAGGCCATCTCGGGAGTAAACCTCTCCAAATCTCATTAGCGTCCGAGTCAATCATGTATATTCCAGAAACAGTGGTAAAAACGACTTTATCCTCATATTTGCCTATCTTCATTGGCTGTGAATCCAGCACTCTGTGCCAGAGAGAGTTCGAGGGCAATACTTCCTCTCCACCCACCGAATTAATCGAGGACCTCAAATCCTCTCTGCTCGAACCATAATTCCACTCTATTTCAATCGGCAGAGCAGCCATTCTCGCCTGCCTAAATTCTACGTCTAGCCAAATTCCAACCCAGATTTTGTCCAAGATAACGCCATCAATTATCGAAGTAGGGAATGGAGTAACCGTTGGCCCCTGCAATTCTCCATTTCGATTGATCTTTGCCATCTCTCCATTTGTTCCAGTCACCACGTGAATGCTACTCCCCTTGGAGATCCTTGAGGGGGCAAAATCGATTTCGCTAGGCCCCATGTGCCTCCGAAGACGAACAACTATTGAAAGAGACCCGAGAATATTGAAGTCGGAATCGTCATCAGCCGACATGGTCACCTTGCTCTTGGCCTCTTCCGAGGACCCCGCCTCGATGAATATCCTCTCCAAAGTAATGGAGGTGGGAGGGTGGGGGGCCGCCGAATCCTTCAGTCACGGCCAGGTTACGGGGCATTCGAGTGGCAATGTTGACGCCCTTCTTATCGATGGGCTGCACATTTGGGCCGACGGTATTGATTCTGAACACGAATCAGTTACCGGATCTAAAGTTGACGAGGTCCTCGTCCTCTCTAAGCACGTTTCTGCATCAGAGACTCCTGCCCTGACTCTTCATGCAGTAGGGGTCCCCGGAGAGTACCCTCACGGGGAGAAGGCTCGTTCGGGGGGCATCACTGGTACCGCTGTACCCCCTTCAACACGGTTCGGAGAATTATTCAGAACAATGAGTAGAATTGCAACGGAATTCGAACTAGACAAAGAGTACGACCTCACTCTGGAGGCAACTCACCATGGCCCCCTTCTAGAAACTCCTACACTATATTTGGAAATAGGCTCAACTGCAGAACAATGGTCCGATGAAAGAGCAGCTAGAGTCTGGTCAGAGACAATCTCTCTTTGCTTAGGGATGTCAGAAGGCTCCACTACAAGGAAATGGGATGGGAAAGGAGAGGTTATGATTGGCCTTGGTGGTGGGCACTATGCACCTCGACACAAAGCTGTGATTTCGGAATCAGAGGTCTGGGTTGGGCATATTCTGGCCAATTACGCAATAGTTTTCGGAGAACAAGAAGGCGATTCCACGCCACTTGGACCATGGGCTCACTCAGTTCGCACAGCAGTGGAGTCAACAAAGATTGCATTCCCTGGGGGGGATTTGTTCGCACACTTGGATCGTAAATCATTCAAGGGTTGGCAGAGACAGGCCCTGATATCTCTTCTTTCCGAACTTGGTGTCCCCGTTCTTCGAGGCAAGCAAATCCCCCTCCCGTAATTGTCAAGTCTCTAGACGCTCTGTGGCATGCATGGGTTTCCTCGGCCGAGCCATTGTCACCTTCCTCCCCTTTGCACCTCGCTTTGTTGTAGGATGGGTAGCAAAGAGGTACACTGCAGGTGAGAGCCTAGAACAGGCACTTGAGATGATGAGGAAGATGTCTTCAGAAGGGGCATGCTTCACCATAGATGTACTGGGCGAGGAGATCAAGACCATAGAGGAGTCATCGTCGTTTATCAATGAGTATGAGGCTGTTATCGACTCAATCGTGAATAGCGGAATAGATGCTAACATTTCTATTAAGCCAACTGCCTTGGGGCTATTGATCGACAAGAAATCAGCACATTCTAATATCGAACGAATAGTTCGTAAAGCGGCGGAAAACGACATCTTTGTGCGGTTAGACATGGAGGATAACCGTGCGACACAGGCAACTATTGATGCTGCGCTAGCCATGCATTCCCAGGGCATAGATAACATCGGGGTCGTTCTCCAAGGGCGGATGTTCAGAACCCCGGAAGATATCTCCAGCATGTGTGACTTATTGGGCCCAAAGTCAGACTTCAGGGTTTGCAAGGGAATCTATCTTGAGCCCCCAGAAATTTCCCACACAAACTATCATGACATCGTTGATGCGACCAATCGTGCCATTGATTTGATGCTGGATTCGGGGGCTTACACAGCAATTGCCTCACATGACATCCCAGTAATAGAGCACGCCCTCCAGTCCCTCGAATCTCGAGGACTAGGGCCGGGAAAGGGCGATCCACGTCACAAATCTCCTGTTTCACGATGTAAGGGAAAGGGTCCAGGATACGAATTTCAGTTCTTGTTGGGGGTGCGGGGGAACATCAGGAGGGACCTATCCAGGAAAGGACATAGGACTAGGATTTACCTGCCATATGGTGAGAAATGGTACGAGTATGGGATGCGACGACTCCGTGAGAACCCAGGAATCGCCGTGCATGTCACTAAGACTCTGTTGATGCCATGGACCAATCGAAGGTGATGCAGAGCGTTCTTACTTCCCATCGTCCCGCACTACGATAGTGAATGACGACATTCTGAATATCTCTGGCTATCGATTCGTCGATTTACCCGATCGTGATGACTTGCGCGAACCCTTTCTGGATCGATGCACCGAACTTGCTCTCAAAGGGACAATTCTATTGAGCCCCAATGGAATCAATTTCTTTCTGGCGGGGGAAGAGGAGTCAGTGAACCAGTTTGTCGAATATCTGGAGTCTGACAAGCGTTTCTCAGGAATCCCCAAAAAATTCAGTCGTACCGATTACCAGCCATTCCGTCGCATGCTCGTCAAGAGGAAGAATGAGATAATATCACTAGGAATGCCGGAAATTAGACCATCCGAATTTACTGGACCTTACATCAAACCACTGGACTTCAAACACCTTCTGGATGAGGGGGAGGACATCCTGGTGCTAGACACGAGGAATGATTACGAAACTAGAATCGGTTCCTTCGAAGGTTCCCTCGAACTTGGGATTTCTTCTTTCAGGGACTTCCCAGACGCCATCGAATCTCTCTCTGACGATTACAAGTCCAAGACTGTAGTGATGTACTGTACTGGTGGGATTAGATGCGAGAAGGCCTCGGCAGTGATGTTGAATGCGGGTTTTGAAGACGTGAAGCAACTCGAAGGAGGCATTCTGGGCTACTTCGAAGAATGTGGCGGCTCCAATTGGAATGGGGATTGCTTCGTTTTCGACCAACGTGTTGCCCTAGACTACAATTTAGCCGAGACCGATATCCAGATGTGCTTCAAGTGCCGTGAACCACTGTCTGTGGATGAACAGAACTCTGACCACTACGTCATCGGAGAGTATTGCCCCTATTGTGCGGCCATTCAGCATTGATCCGGAAACCGGACTAGGTCTTGGAACCGTCTGGTTCAAGTCTGACTACTTCTCGAACGAAGCATGAGGCCAGCCTCAATAGCCATGCTTGTGATTTTGGTTTCCTTTCCACTTTCTTCATCAAGCGTAGCCATCTCTGAATCGGGAGAAGACATCCCATGGTGGGAGGTTACCTCCATGGATTTGGATCGTGATGGTATTCACGATGCGATTTGGGTGGCAATTGAGAGCGAACTTCACGGTTGGGTAGACTCGGACGACACGATTAGCGTGATAGTTGACTTCGATCGCCAACCAACCGCCGAGGACCAGGAAATGCTAGAGCGAGAGGTCGACTTCCAAACACAATTCCGCTACCACCTGATTGATAGCATAGCTGGCAGGGTAGCAGTAGATGACATTGTCGAAATGTCTGATTTGCCAGGTGTCGTTCTCATCGAACTTGATGGGATTCTGACAATTCAGATGAATGATGTGAAGGATGTCCACGGAATACCGATGATCTGGGAGGATACTGGTTACACGGGCAAAGGGAGCGTCGTCTCCATCATCGATACCGGGATTGATTCAGAACACGTCGGACTTGACGATATGGATGATGATAATTCTACCAACGACTCCAAGGTCATTGCCTTCTACGACGCGGTGAACAATCCTGACAAGACCAACGGTACCGAGGTGAAGGCCTATGACGATCAGGGGCACGGTTCTCATTGTGCTGGCATTACAGCTGGTACCGGCGCCCCTACCTACGAGTACATCGGAGTCGCACCGAAGGCACAGTTGGTCGGAGTAAAGGTCCTCGATGAAGGGGGTTCGGGATCCTTTGCCACGGTGATGGCTGGAATGCAGTGGACAGTCGACAAGAGGCATGACTTCAACATCAGGGCTGCCAGCATGAGCTTGGGAGGTTTTGGGCTAATCGAGTGGACATCTAGCGAGGAGGAAAGCGTAAACAGGATGGCCAACGAGATGGTTAGGTCTGGCGTTGCTCTGTTCATTGCCGCCGGAAACTCCGCAGTAAGTGCTCAGATAGGAACCCCCGGTTCTGCCGAGGACGTGATTACTGTGGGCGCACTAGACAAGGACACTTCGATTGCTGTCTACTCCAGCCAGGGCCCTACTGAGGAGGGGAGGGTAAAACCCAACATTGCATTTGTTGGCTCCAGTGTCATGGCTCCAGAGGCAAACTCTGGCGATGGTTATGTGGGCTACTCCGGTACTAGCATGGCCACTCCTGGTGCGGCAGGACTAGCCGCTCTCATGTACCAGGCAAATCCGGATCTCTCACCATTTGACATACGGAACATCATGCAGGAGACATCCACATACCGGCAGTGCCACTACATGCTTGCCAATGAGCCCTGCGCAGAGGACTTGATTCCTAAGAACCGGCAGAACAATGTCTACGGCCACGGGCACGTCGAGGGCCTGCCAGCACTTCTCGAAGCAGCCAATTACATCTATTCCCTAAATACCGAACTCAACCTTAGCATAGACTCAGAAACATCCGAGGGAAATAGACTCCATCTTTCCTCGGGCCAGTCTTTCCAGATATTAGTAGAGGGTTCTCCAATGGAGGTCCAATGGAGGACATGGGATATGAGGGATAACTGGATGAGTCACCCAGATTTCTCTGAAGGGGATGCTATTTTCGAGATCAGCCACTCTATGCTAATAGATAGGCTACAGTATCTCCCAGGAAACCAGATTGAGGGCAACCAGACAGTGATGGTCCGTGCGATTCTTGGTGACGAGGCTTCCACAAATCTAGTCGCACATGTGTTTGTCTTAGGATCAGAACCAGAAAATGAGCGTTACCCAGGGAGTCAGAATGACAACTTGCTTGTATCGGGACTGTCCCTAGTTGTCGCTATCCTAATTTTGTTGCTTACACTAGCAGTAATGCGACTTAGACAGGAAAGAGTGGATGATGAGTCCGAATACATTACACACGCATCCGTCAGATTTGATGAGGACTAACCGTCACCGATACGTATTCTCGGGGAGGTGGAGGTATATTCTACGAATCTCGTTCGCAACTCTGCTTCCCGTGAGAGTCCTGCCCTTTCCTGTGTGAATTGCCCTAATTCTCCATCTCGAATCTGCGAAGTTAATGATTGAACCACACGAGAATAACCGATCGGGTTCGCATTCCAATTTCCCTGATTCACTGAATTCCCCACTGGTCATTGTGATGCCAACTACTGTCTTGTCAGATCTCGTTGCCCACATGGAGAAAATCTTAGATGCGCTGAGGATTTGTTCTGAACGTGAATCAGAATTGTCAATTCTTGTCACCATCCAAGTGATTTCTCGATGCTCGAACATGTCGCCAACGGAGATATTCTCGTCCTCGTCGACCTCAATTTCTACACTGAAACTGTCTCTCCCATCCGATAAGGTAGTATTCACCATTACTGGATTGGGGGGGCGAATTAGGATAATGTGGACTAGTGAGCACGAATCACATCTTGCCAATACATCCTCCCCCTTTCCCTTCTGAGTCCTCTTGATAATTGAATGCCCAGTAACTTCACCACAATCAGGGCACTCGGACAAAGCGCCTTCGTCATCATCCATGCATAATCGTGATGAGGCCGGGTATTCAACCCATCCTAGAGTATTATTGAAGTGCAAGCCTCGTCAGAGTAAAACGTGGACGGTGGCGGTAATGGTACAGATCTGCCTCAGATGTCCGATTCTGATGTGATGAATCTCCTGCTCTCTGAGGACGTTGAGAGGAATCAGTCCGAACCCGATGTAGCATCCAGCATAGGGGAACAGATGCTGCACATGGATATCCCCCTGTTGCCCAGATCTGTGAGGGCTAGGATTCGGGACGTCTGCTCTAGAATAAAACCTAGTAACGCAGCTCTCGTAGGTGGCGGTATTGGCCATCTCTCCGCATGGCTCTTCGACCTATGGTCAACAAGTGATGATGACCGCCCAGAAAGGCAAGTAAACCCGCCAGAGGCTTTCAGAATAATAGAGCCCGGCACCAGATTTTGTGTGATAATTGATCGATTAATCAGGAGATACGAGGCAGAAGACTGGGCTCAAGTGGTTTCTATGACATGGCAAGAGGTATTTGCAGAGACTTTGTCCTCACGAGCCTCAAATGTTTCTATCCCTGAATCTGCTCTAAATTCCGTCCTCCCAATGCCCATGGACTTGATCCTAATCGACTTGCCGGAAGAGGAAAGAATTGCTGCTGCTGCTGCTGCATTCGACTTAGTAGCGCCAGGGGGGCTAGTACTTCTGCTGGAACCAACCGTTCCAACCGGTGATGTGGGTGATTTCTCCGAGGGGGGGGAACCAACTCCGGCCCAGCTGAAGGTGCAGTCATTCAATTCATGGATTGAACTCGTCAAAAGAATCAATGAGGCAGACTCTGTTGGTTTCACAGATCTGTCAGGCGGTACCATTGTGGCCTTTCTGAAGAATCATTAGTGCCCCATCACTATCCAAGTGAGAAATTAATCGGTCAATTCTGAGGTGTCCGTATCCATAGTGATCGTCATGCGAATCTTGACCCTCCCTCATTTGGGATGTCTGCGTTATTGCTTCCTTAACCGACTCGATCGATTGCCTTCCCGAAGAGTTCTCTCTCTGTAGGTCCGGATCCTCCTGCAGCAGAAGTGCTAGGGAACCACTTACCCATGCAGTGGCTGCTGAGGTGCCACTGGACCACCCCCACCATCCACTGTTCCCAACCTCGGAGGCCATCAGTACCGGGACCTCGTGACCGGGAGCTACAATCTCCGGTTTCTTGTCTGGATCATTTCTTGGTAGGATTGGATTTGGCCAAAGTCTTCCATCGTTGTCCCCCTCAGAACTGCCGGACCAGATTCCTCCTGCGCGAGTAATTCCACCAACGCATATCACGTCCTCAATCGAACCCGGAGAACCCACGTCCCCGTCATCGTCTTCGCCATCATTGCCCGCAGAAGCAATTACGAATACGCCTCTGTCCAACGCTTCGTCCACTGATTGCTCCAATTGATCGGTTGTGAATAATCCCGATCCGAAACTCTGTCCCCCTCCAAGGCTGAGGGAAATGATATCCGCTCCCTGTTGGACGCACCAGTCTACAGAATCGGCAACTGCACTTGCACTCCCTTGCCCCTCGTTGTCAATAGCCTTCGCTACTAGGAGGTCAACCCCGGTGGAAATCCCCTTCAATCCACCATCCGCCACAATAATGCCAGACATTGCTGTGCCGTGCCCCTCATCGTCATAGGGATCATCAATGCCATTCACTGAATCTCGCCACCCCTTCAATTCGAGACTTCTTAGATCGGGATGGCTGAGGTCTATTCCAGAGTCAACAACGCAAAGAACAACCCCTTTGCCATCAAGTCCAGATAGCGAGTGGTCATTTGCCCCTACAAGATTCCGATATTCCGTTTCCCATGAGGACAGAGCCGATGACGGCCTTTCGATAACCAGATCCTGACCTTTCCATAGGTAGAGCAGTGCAATCGACGAAGCCACTACAACTAGAAGTGATAGGCTGATAGCGACAATGGTTCCAGCAGCATCGTCCTTCTTCGAGACATCTTCGAAATCGCTGCCCTCAGCATCCTGAAATTCGTTAGTCGAATCCTTCACCAAGCCTCAACCCTTCCAAAGTGACTTCCCACTGGGGTGTTGGAACCACAGTTTGTGCACACCACCCTAGATGGAATTCTTGCTCCGCATTTCTCGCATCCCGACCCAGTCACGCCTTTTCCAGAGCAGTCATCCGATTCACAGGGGATGCTGATTTCTCCAGTCATTTCCTGAATCGCGGTGGTGTTTTGGTTACAAACCGGGCATTTCCCCTGTTCTGATTTCTTGGGCTCAAACACTTCTCCCGAAACCTCTCGTGCTCTGGATGATTGAATCCTTACTTCAGTTGCCCCAAGCATGAATTCGGGTAACCAGACAATTTCAAGTAGCAGAAATGTGGCGATTATCCCAGTAAAAAGATGAAGTATGGATAAGGAATAGTTGAAGTCCAAATCACCAGGACTCGGGGCTACGGAATGAGTGCTGCCCCAGAAGCTGATGTTCAGAAAAATAATCCATACTGCAATCCCAAGACTCCAAGCAAGGAGACTGTGGTCCCTCCAAGCCCTTTCAATGACTCTAGGATCGGGGTGGGAATGCTTTCTCTGCACATGTATGTCCCTAGTCTCGACCACTGCTCTCCTAACTACAAAAATCGATAGAAAGAGCATCACTAGGTTTGAAACCATGACCCAAATCCATCCGACAATTCCTGATTCCCATGGGAAAGCAGGGTTATCTGCGTGTGTTTTGATGTAGCCAAACTGGATAAAACCCATCCCAATCAATAGATAGACCATGTTTTCCCTCATTATTGGATAGCTATTCCAAAGCATCACAACGAATGAAACCCAGCAAATTAACGAAAGAAGGGCCAGTATTAGGGCTAGGTCCTCCATGTGCAAGAAACCACTCTTTTCGCCACCTAGGATCCCCCATCTGTTGTAGTCGCCACCACTGGAAATCTCGCCAACTCCAAGATCCCATGTGCCAAGGAAGAACCCTGCAATGAATAAACTGACAATTATCCCTTCCTTGGCCCCCCAGTATTTTCTGACTAGGAAAGTATTGTACTTTACTTCAGATAATAGCGCATCTACAAAACCCAACCTATTGTCTACTTGGGAGAACATTTTGCCGACCGGGTAATCACTCAACCTATCCACCAGGCGTTCTTCGCTAACCTCCGAATCGCCCTCTCCCGCCTGCACCATGTTCTTGTGAGGCCATTGGCATTGAATAAGAAACTCGTCCCTAGAGTAATACGATTGACATCAATTGGAAAGATATTGGCGCCGAGGGCGAGATTTGAACTCGCGCGGGAAAAATCCCACGGGCTTTCCAGGCCCGCGCAATACCGGGCTATGCGACCTCGGCTACTGGGGCGCACCGACCCATTAGTTTTCACACTGACGTTGGTAGAAGCCTGCTCCTTGGTAGTCGCCACGATTAAACCGCCCCCTTCGGTCGTCGCCGCGCTGCCACTGTGGCTTAGAGGTATAGCGTCGCCTTGGTAAGGCGAAGGTCGGGGGTTCAATTCCCCCCAGTGGCTCCATCCAAAAGTCCCTTTTCTTAGAGTTACGTAGATTGGTTCATAACTGACATAATCCACAGCATGAGCATGCCCAGTGAACGCGCAAGACTTGCTATTGTCATGACCCTACTAATGATGCTGTCCCCAATATCATACGCAGGTGTATCTAATTGGTCCGGACCCTCGATAATCAATAGCCAAGGAAGCCCTACGGTAGTGGACGGATTCACAGTACCTACGAACTCTACAATAATGGATGGATGGGTCCACGTAACTAATTCGCCACTCCCTTCTTCTTCAGATTCAGGAATTACCTGGGATGGGGATAATTTCGCCGCTGGAAACCTAGTTGGGGTCGAGGTGAATGATGAAGGCGAGTTGATCCTCAAGGACGACGGCACTCGCTCCAATGTGAGCACATTCGACGTAGGGGAGATCGAAGTTACTCTAAATTCTGCATACCAGTATTCTCCAGGATGGCGTAGGGTCTTCGAAAGATCCTCATCCTCAAACCTTTCAGACTGTGGAGGCTCAGCCGGGGACTACGTAAATCATGGACTCGATAACAACTTTGATCAGGTCCTGAATGACGATGAAATCCTCGAATCGATATTCTACTGCGAGACATTTGCAAATGGTGATACCATCACTTCCCTATCAATAGACGACCCAGGGGGTGGGTACACTTCTGGGAATCTATCTGCAACTGGAGGGGGTGGGTCAGGATTCTCGGGGTCATATACGGTGAGTTCCGGCATAGAGAGCATCACAATCAATGATGGAGGTTCAGGTTTTGATACTACTGATCAGGTTACGATACAGTGTCAGTGCGATGGTTCTGGGGTCGAAGCATCGGTTGGGTCGGTCGACTCCAGCGGAACAATCACATCAATCACCATTGACTCTCCTGGGTCTGGATATCAATCATCAGACGTTATTGCCGTTGGAGTGGCAAATGGAACCGGGGAGTCTCTTTCGGCAAATGTCTACTCTACTGGAGTCGTTCACTCTACAGAGGTAACGGATGGGGGTGCCAACTACACTTCTTCACCCACGATAGTAATCAGCGACTCAAGCGGGACTGGGGGAGATATTTCAGCGATATTAGGGGGTTATTACGAATACGAGGTCGACATAATCTCAGAGCCCAGTGGAGGCAACTGCTCATATGCTGGGTTCAAGCTTGAAGCGGGTCTAGATTTGAATGGGAATAGGAATCTTGATGTTTCTGAGATTTCTGAGACGGCCTTTATCTGTCATGGGAGCAAACTTTGGCGGGCCACGACATTCTCAGATCTGAATGGAAGTATTTACGGCGGGGAGCAGACTCTGGCACATGGCGTCGTCCCAGTTTCATCCTCACAAGGTCTGGTTTCCGCTGGAACTTTGCCCGGCGAACCTGTCCCTGCAGGAACATTCGGACATCTTCTTATCCCAGAGCAGAATGTTCCAACGGGCGAATACATTAGCTCATACTACCTCACTTTCGATCACTGGTATCATGTTGACAGTACTTCCTCCGGTGGGGGGGACGGCACATGGGTCGAATATCGCCTAAAATCAGATTCACTCTGGGGCGATTGGAACTACATTGAACCTCAGGGCGGCTACCCTAGCTCTCTTTCTACAGATGCCCCCACTCCCAATGGGGCGACATCACCCGTCCCAGCCTTTGCCTCGCCATCTCACAGCGGATGGGTCACTAGTAATTTCTCGATTTCATCATTGACGGGAATAGATGACTCCAATAAAATTCAGTTCAGATTCGTAATCTGGACCCATCCCGATGCCGCTAACGAAAGGCCAGGCTGGTTCATCGACAATCTACAAATCATCAACCAGGGAGTGAATATAGATGTCTGGCATCACGGTTGCTTCACAACAACTTCTACTTCTTGCACATACAACTCCAATGCATACGGAGTCCTGGAGCGGAACATCGACCTAACGGGAACCAACTCCACCTCCAAGATCGAGTTCAAAATGGAGTGGGATCTTGAGGGAGGTTCCAGTGACAACGCATGCGTCGAACTTTCACTGAATGGAAACACATGGGCCGACATCTCATCTAGCACCAGCAGCACCTCCTCGGATTGCTCAGCGAGATCAGGCCCAATTCCTGGAAACGGATACGTTGCCGATGACGGACAAACATATGGGGATCAGAGCGGAGACTTCCGAATCGTCTCATTCGACATACCCACGGGATTCCAAGACCAATCCAACGTGGACATCAGGATTGTTGTCGACACAAGCACTTCTTTCAATTATGGGGGGACCACTCAAGATGCCAGAGAGGGCCTAACTATTTCCAAATTCAGAATTGTAGACTATAACGGGAGTACTCTGTTCATAGACGAATTCAACTCATCCTCTACGATGTCGCACTATGGGATGCCAGATTCCCAAGGAAACCCTGCTCCCGATGACTGGATTTACCGATCGATCCCCAGGGGAGGGTTTTCGTCAATAATTGGGTTCGAAGACTCAACAGCCAACTCCCCCACAGTTTCCGATGCCCCAGGATGGTCCAGATCGACCTCTGGGACGTGCAGTAATGACAAATGTAAATTCACCCTAAACAAGGTCTCTACTAGCTCGGGACCCCCACAGACTGCTTCTTTCCCGTATGCATACGGAATCGGGTTCTCTGGGAATTATGAGAACGGAATTGACGAAGCCAGGCTAATCTCGCCCCTCTATGATATCCCAATGAACGGAACTTCCTATCTCACGTTTGACCACTGGTCATGTGGCGAGGCTGGATGGGATGGCGGTGCCGTATTCATCAAGGTAAATGAAGGATCATGGCAGTACTTCGATCCGGGATGGTACACGGGAACGGCATCTTCCTTCGCAGGACACAATCTTCAGGGAATGGGCATCTTCACCATGGATCATTGCACTGGAACAGCTTTCTCCGGCTCTTGGTCTTCAACTAGCGAGATGACGAATCTGAGGGCGAACCTGGATGCCTACAAGGGAGACTCTGTGAAGTTCAAGTTCGCATTTGGATCTGATGGATACTATAGCCTAGCCGGCTGGTTCATCGATAACGCTGGCGTTCAGATTTCCAACTACGGCCTCCCTGGCAGTTGGATCAGCCCCCCTCTCACTTTGGATAATGCAAAGCAATTCAATCTGGGATTCGTCGATATCGAGGGTCAGGCAAACGAAGGAGGGTGGATTAGTGGTTCAGTCCTCGATGC
>Ga0315327_10000148_pt1 | contig 31192 bp, 35 predicted proteins | sample M110032315metaG_FD_203460 | JGI IMG/M metagenome (GOLD analysis project Ga0315327, IMG submission 203460) | Ammonia-oxidizing marine archaeal communities from Monterey Bay, California, United States - M1 100m 32315 | ecosystem: Environmental > Aquatic > Marine > Coastal | place: USA: California... | reverse complement strand
GACCATATTCAAAATATTTTCTTTATTTAGAAAGTTTTCATTCAAATCTGAAATTTTTGAATTTATGATTTTTGATTCTACTTCTTCAGATAAATAATTTAAGGCTGTAACTACATTCCAACGGTCCATTTGCCCTTGATTAATTTGCTGAGTTCCATGGTATAAACCAGTTGTATCTCCTAAGCCCACTGTATTGGAGGTGCCAAATAATCTAAAATATTTATGAGGGCTTATAACTTTACTTTGGTCTAAGAGGGTAAGCTTGCCATCCGCTTCTAATATTCTTTGTATAACAAACATGACGTCTGGTCTTCCAGCATCATATTCGTCAAATACCAATGCTGTAGAAGACTGAATAGCCCATGGTAAAATTCCTTCATTAAATGTTGTTATTTGTTTTCCTTCTTTTAAAATAATAGCATCTTTACCAATTAAATCTATTCTACTTATATGGCTATCTAGATTAATTCTTACACATCTCCAGTTTAATCTAGCAGCTATTTGTTCTATATGTGTAGATTTTCCAGTACCATGTAAACCTTGTATTAATGTTCTTCTATTAAACTTAAATCCTGCTAATATTGCTAAAGTTGTTTCTTCATCAAAATAGTAGTTTTTATCTATTTCAGGAACATATTGATCTTTTTCTAAATAAGCTGGTATTTCCATATCTATACTTATACCAAAAGCTTTTTTTGAATTTATTATAGTATTTGGTTCATTACGTAATATATTTTTATCCATATTTTTTTATTCCTGATTTAAGTTTAATAGTTATCTATTATAGTTTTGTATGCATCATTAATTTCAATTAGCTTGTTATTAGATTTACTATATTTGTTAGCATCTGGATGGTATTTCTTGACCAAAACTTTATATTGTCTTTTTATATCTTGCAAGGAAGAATCTAACGATAAATTTAATTTTTTAAATGCCTTACTAATTTTATTATTTTTATCTTTATTATCTTTATTATTTTTATTTTTGTATTTTAATATACCTAATTCATCATTTATACCATAGTTATTTTTGCTATTCATAGGCCAAGTAGGAAGATGCCAAGTAAAGTCCGCCTTAAGTTCCTTTTCTATTTCTTTTTGAGATAAACCTGAAAAATAATTCCAGTTTTTATTATATTCCCTTACATGCTCCAGACAAAACCATCTAAACTCTCTTAAACACTCTCTATTTTTAGGAGCTCTATATATTCCCTTATTATTGCACTTTTTCCATTCACAATACTTAACTAACTGAAGATTATCTGAATTTTTACTCATGGATTTTATTTATGTTTACCGAATGTTTCATTTTGTAGTATTTATATTATAATTATTTATTTCATGAAAGATATTATTTATGATTACTGGCAAGAGAAAAAAAAGAATAGAAAAAATAATTAGTGATAATTTAAATCCTATTTATTTAGATATTGTTGATGATAGTAAAAGCCATCAAGGACATCAGCAGGCACCAGAACTGGGTGAAAGCCATTATAATGTTACTATTATTAGTAAATCTTTTTCAGGTATTAGTAGATTAGAAAAAGAAAGAATTGTATATAAATTACTTAGTGAAGAGTTTAAAAATGGTTTGCATGCATTATCATTAAAACTAAGTGAAAAATAACTATTTATTTTTTTTTACATAAAAATTAGGAAAATATTGTTTAATTACTTCGTTATTTTCGTTCCAACTATAGCATGAATTTATTAAGCTGGGAGCCTTAGAGGTATCTATTTTTTTATTGGAATTATATGAGTACACAGTCTGAAAAGCAGTAGTAGCGATGGGAAATAGCAGTTCTACTAAATGTGTACAACCTTTTGTACCCCCCACTTTTAAATATACATTTTTTCTAAAACCTCTTCCAATCGTTAATCCTATTAAACTTTTAAAATTTGGAATGACTTCCGGACAAATACTATAAGGATAGTTATCCATTATAGTGATAACATCTAAAATTTTTAAGTTATCATTTAAAGTGAGTCTAATTGTCATATCATGAATTGCTGTACCAGCTTTAACATTCCCTCTATGGTCACTTTTAAAACTGTAAGTTTTTGTATCTTTTAGATGTCCTTCTATATCCCATAGACCATCTTCTCTTAAAAAGCCTTCACAGTGAACATTTCTATTATGAATTTTTTCTCTTTTATATGGTGTATTTATAGTCATAAATTTACTCTCGTTTTTATAAAGTTAAAGTTAAAAATATAGTTATTGTAAATAAAGATATTATAGTAGATGTCATTAGGTAATTAGCTACTTTGTCAGGTTGAACATTATATTGTGACGCAAACAAATAGGTAAATATGGGTGCAGGTAAAACTCCTTGTAGTAATATTATATTTTTTGCAATTCCATCAATATTCAACCATTGAGTAATTAAATAAGCCAAAGAAGTGGCAATAAATATTCTTAAAATGATTAATATAATTATTTTTGACTCTACTTTATAGGATATTTTATTAAGTGAAATTCCCATAGTAAAAAGAAGTAGAGGTATGGTTATTCCAGCAAGGACAGTCGTAGTATTAGTCAAAGTTTTTGGAAGTTCAATATTTAGAAAGTTTATACTAAGTCCTAAAATTACTGCATAAATTACAGGAGTTTTAGCTAAAAATCTTAAAGACCATTTTCCTGACCAAATAGAGACGCCAATAGTAAAGTGAAACATTGAAGTAATCATAAAAACAATAACTGCTAATTCTAGACCGACAGAACCATAAGCGAATAAAGCTATTGTCATACCCAAATTTCCACTATTAGAAAAACTCATAGGATTAATAAATGTTCTAATAGGAAAATTAATAAATTTTATTAAGATATATGATAATAAATACATGGATATTATCATACAAATACTTGCAACGATCATATTTTCTAGGAGAATAAACGAAGATTCTAGATTAATAAGAGTATTAAAAATTAAGCAAGGAGCACCAATCCAAGTAATAATATTTGTGATTTCTTGCTGGTTAAGATTATTACCTATTTTATTCCATATAAACCCAATAAAAATTATAAGTATTATTGGAATCAAAATAGGAAATAATTGAATGAAAATATCAATCATAATAATTAGTTAATCTAAAGTTAAAGGTTTGATATTGATTTTGGTTAGTCTAGTTCTTTGTCTTTCAAGAATAGTAAAATTAAAATCGTCTATCTTAACTGTTTCATTAATTGATGGTAATTTTTGTGCCACGTCTATAACTAAACCCGCTATTGTTGATGCTTCTTCGTCTTCAAGTTTCCAGTCCATTAATTTATTTAAATCTCTTATAGTCATAGCTCCATCAACTATAACGCTTTTATCTTCTAAAATTTCTGGACCTGAAATTTGTTTATCAAATTCATCGAATATTTCACCTACAATTTCTTCAAGAATATCTTCTAAAGTAATTAAGCCCTGCAAATCTCCGTATTCATCAATAACAAAAGCCATTTGTAGTGTATCTTTTTTAAAATTATTTAACTGTTCTGATAGGGAAGTATTTTCAGATATAAATTGTGGCTTCTGTATAATATTATTGATTTCTATGTTGTTATTCATATTTTTAGCTCTCAATAAATCTTTAACATGAATAGTACCAATAATGTTATCAGCATTTTCTTTCCATAAAGGTAGTCTTGTAAATCTACTTTTAAGGGATAAGTCTATAATAATTTCTATATTCTCTAATACATTGATGCATTCAATATTTTTTCGATGAGTCATGATTTCGCTTACTTTTACTTCATGTAAGTCTAATATGCTTTCTAACATAATTCGATCTCTTTTTCTAACATCTCCTTTATTATTAGCAAGTAAGATGGCTCCTCTTAAATTTTGTCTCCAGTCATTATTTTTAGTTTCTTTGTTTGTTATATTTAGAATTGAACTCACTAAATTTTGTACAATATAATTTACAGGGGATAAAATTATTGTAAAAATTTTTATTAACGGTGAAGCATATAATACTAATTTTTCTGGCTCCCTAATTGCGTATGTTTTAGGAAGAACTTCAGAAAATATAAATATTAATGTTGTCATTATTAAAGTAGCATAAATTATACCTTTATCTCCAAATGAGCCTATGAGTATACTGGTAGCTAAAGCAGATGCGAGAATATTTACTATGTTATTACCTAAAAGTAGTATACCTATAACTTTTTCTCTAGACTTCATTAATGCTCTAGCTTTTTTATATTTTTGATTTTTGTTCTCTTCCCATTGATAAATTTTAACATCAGATACTCTAGTTATTGCTGTTTCAGATGAAGAGAAAAAAGCTGAAAGTAAAAGAAGAAAAAATATTCCTAGAATTTCAATTATCATTTATTAGTTAAACCATTCTTATTTTATATTATTAATTAAATATATTTAATTAAGCCCGTTTTTTTTAAGAAATATACTAAGATGTTTTTCATTAACTTGCTTGTAAATAAAGGCCTTACCTATCCCCTTTACTAATATAAGTTTTATTATACTATTTACAGTTTTTTTATCTAGCTTCATAGAGTTTATAATATCATTAGCTTTTACATTATTTTTAAATAAATGATTTATTTCATTAGGTAATTTCATATCATTAAAGTGGTTATTAACCCTATTTAAGTCTTCTTCTTTACAATAATTTAATTCATAGGAATATTTAAAAGCTAAAATAGTCCCGACTGCTACAGCTTCACCATGTGTAAATCTTTTAAAATTTGCCATTCTTTCCAATGCATGCCCAAATGTGTGCCCAAGGTTAAGAAGTGCTCTTTTATCTTTTTCTTTTTCATCTTTTTTAACTATTTCTGCTTTAGATTTACAACAAATATATATTCCATATTCTAAATCTTTTTTATTTTTTTCTAAAATATTTTGTCCGTTCTTTTCTAACCATAAAAAAAACTTTTTGTTGTTAATAAGGCCGTACTTTACCATTTCAGAGTAACCTGAAATCATTTGCTTTTTTGGTAAACTATCTAAAGTATTTATATCAGCTAAAACTAGTTTAGGTTGATAAAAAGATCCTATTAAATTTTTTCCGAATGAACTATTAATTGCTGTTTTACCTCCAACTGAAGAGTCTATTAGTGATAAAAGTGTTGTGGGAACCTGAACATAATCAATACCTCTCATATATGTAGATGCTGCAAAACCAGCTAAATCTCCAATAACTCCTCCTCCAAATGCATAAATTACTGAATTTCTATCAACATTATGAGAAAATAATTTATTATATAAATTATTTAACCCATCTATAGATTTGCTTTTTTCGCCAGAGGATACTGATATACTATTGGTATTATTCCCTAGTTTTTTAATTAATTTTTTAAGATAAATTGAATTTGAGAGAATCTTATCATATATAACTATTCTTGATCTATTATTAAAATATTCTTTATGATATTTATCTATATTATTTATAATATTTGTTCCTATAAATATTTTATAGGAGTTATTTTTTAAATTTACTTTAATTACTTTAGACATTATTATTGTCTACCAAATATTTTTTTATTTCTAATAATATTTTATTTCTCATTTCAATTTTTGAATTATTTTTTGATAAGATGGTTAGTTTTGCCTTTGAGTATAATGGGTTTCGTTTAATTACTAAATTAGTAACATAAGATTCAATATTTACATTTTTTAATAGAGGCCTATTATTCATATTTCTTTTTAGTCTTTCAACTATAGTATTTTTATCAGTATTTAACCAAATTGTTAATCCTATATTGTTTAATATATTATAATTTCTCTCGAAGGTGAAAGCTCCTCCACCAGTAGAAATAACATTATTTGATTTAATATTGATTTTTTTAATTTCTTTATGTTCTATATCTCTAAATTTATTCTCCCCATATTCTTCAAAAATATCATATATTTTCATTTTGTAATTATTTTCTATATTTTCATCTATATCATAAAATATTCTATTAAGGCTCTTAGCCAGTAATCTACCAATAGCACTCTTTCCTGCTCCCATCATACCTACTATAATTATTGGTTTATCTAATAGATTTATATTTATATAGTGAATAATTTCGTTTATTTCTTTATTTATTATTTTGTCCATAGTGCCTATGTCGTCCTTGCATTCAAAAGCTAGATGTTTAGACTAATAAATATATTGTAGATATATGGTAATTTTTAATTTAATCTTAACAATATGAATGTTATTTAATTGTATATTAGAATTGTAATAAAGGAAAATAATTTATATGGGTAAGTTTTTTAGAGTTTTTCTGCTAGTACTGTTTTTGGCAATATTAACTAGTATTTTAATTATTATGTATAAGGGAGTTCCAGTTTCACCTTATACTATTGAAAAGGAAATAAAAAATGATAAGTTATAATTATAGAATTATTTCTGTATATATAATATTTTTTTTTTCTTTTCTTACTGCAAATTTATTTGCACAAGATAATTTAAATAATATAGATTCTTCTCCTCAAAATATAGTTCCAGAAATTATTGAAAACGATAGAAAAAATATAGAGGAGTCTAATTCTGATGTAATTAATGAAGTCACTGTTTCAGATTTACCAAAAAATAATCCTAGTTGGATAGGAAACTTATCTATTGAAGATGGTGGTCTTGGTTGGAATATGTGGCAGGGAACAGACTCAACTTTTGCAAAATTTTTATTAGGAGAACTTCCAGTAAATGCTCCCTCAGCAGCAATGAGAAATTTAGCAAAAAGACTGCTTATAAGTGACGCTTATCAGCCTAGTAAAAAAATAGAAATAGGATTAAAGGCTCTTAGTCCAAGTGGAAAGCCTATAGAAATGCTAGACCATGATGCTACTTTTTTATCATTGAGATTTAAAAAATTAGCAAGCTTAGGTGCAAAAAATGAATTATTAGAATTAACTAAAACGGTACCTGTAGAAGATGTTGTAGGTGAACTTGCAAAAGAAGCTATTTATGCTCGCTTATTATCAGGAGAGACTATCCAAGTATGTAATGAAGTTATAGGTTTTGCAGAAAGGACTAATGAAACGTATTGGAGAAAAGCACTTATAGTATGTCAACTTATTTTAGGTAAGAGAGATGCAGCTTTATTAAGTTTGGAGTTGCTGTTGGCAGAATTAAATAGTGAAGATAATTTTGCAGAATTGATTTATGCATTGGCAGATGAAAGTAATCAAATAGAATTTGATGAGACAAGTATATATTTTAAAATTCTTATAGCTTTTTTACCCGGTAAAGAATTAGATAAACATAGATTAAATTTAGAGCCATCTGGTTTAAGTGTTGTAGCTCAAAATATTAATTTATCCTGGAATATAAGAATGCTTGCAGCAGAAAAAGCAGTTTTAGCTGGTTCATTATCAAGTGCTTATCTTAGTGAGTTAGCTTCTCAATATAAATTTGAAAAAGAAATATTTTTGAGAGCTGCCTCTGAAAGTAATTCTATGGAAGGATTTAAAGCAAGAACCTTACTTCTTCAGGCAGCAGCCAGAAATACTTCCTTAATAGAAAGAGCAAGATTTTTGAGACTTTTATTAGATAGGGCTGATAAGGATTATTTATTTCAAGTATATGCAGCTGCATCCATGCCTATTTTACTTACTGTAAAGCCTAGATCAGATCTCATATGGTTTGCCTCTTCTGCAGCTAGGGCAGCAATAGTAGGTGGAAATTATTTATTAGCGACAGAGTGGCTTTCAGTATTAGGAAAAACGATAGATTTAGATTACGAATCTTCGGGAAGTTTATTAAGACTTCTTCCATTATTAGCAATATCGGGGCAAACTTTACCTGATCCATTTAATCAAGAACAGGCAACAGATGTATGGTCAGGTTTATCTGATAATTTTAGTAGAGTAGATAAAGAAAAGAGGGCTAGTAGATTATTAGTTTTATTGAGCGCAATGGGAGTTGAGCCTAAAATTGGAGCTTGGAAGAATATAATAAATTCAAAAAATTTGTATGTAGAAGAGAAAATTCCTTCCACCGCTTTAAGATATCAACTTCATGATGCGGCTAGAAATAAGCGTATTGCAGAAGTTGTATCAATAAGTTTAATAATGCTTGGATCTGAAGGACCTAGTAAATCGGGTTTAGTAACCTTAAATGCTGTAATTAGAGCTTTAAGAGAAGTAGGTTTGGAATCAGATGCGAGAGAAATAGCTATTGAAGCAGCAATATTATATGTAAACTAGTTTTATGATTAATGATCTTGATTTATTATTGTTATTTGAAGAAATGCTTTTATCTGAGAAATTATCTTCAAAAAATACTATAAGAGCTTATAGGTCAGATATAGAAGCATATATTAAATTTATTAATTCAAATTATAATTTATCTATATCAAGAACTGATACAAAACATATTTCAGCTTGGTTAATATCACTTTCTAAAAATTCCATTAATAGAAATAGTTACTTAAGGAAATTATCCTCTATAAAAGAATTTTATAAGTTTTTATATATTGATGGTCTAATTAATTTAGATCCAGCAAAAGAAATAGAAGCGCCAAAAAAAATAAATAATATACCTAAAGTTTTATCTATTAAACAGATAGAAGAAATAATTGATAAAATTAAACTATTGTCTAGACCTAATGATATTAGACTTTTGGCACTGGTAGAAATTATGTATTCAACTGGAATGAGGGTAGAAGAATTGGTAAGTATGCCTATAAATGCAATAAATTTTCATAATAATTCAATATTTATCTCGGGTAAAGGCGGAAGGGAGAGGATAGTTCCATTTGGAAAAAATGCTCTGAATGCTATAAAAAAGTATTTAGAAGTTAGACCACTATTTTTAAAGAAAGATAAAAATTCTCAATATATGTTTCCATCTTCTGGAAAACATGGTTACTTAACATCTAGAAGATTTGCACAATTATTAAAGGATGTAGCATTTAAAACAAATTTATCTCATTTAACTATTTCACCTCATATTTTAAGACATACTTTTGCCACTCATATGTTATCTGGAGGAGCAGACTTAAGAGTATTACAAGAAATATTGGGTCATGCCGATATTTCAACAGTTCAAATTTATACACACATTGTAGGTGATAGAAAAAAAATAGCTTTGAGTTCTCATCCTATGGAAAATACAAAATAATTATAGTTTGTATCATTATATAGAAAAATTACTTTTACAAAATTATATTTAATTAGTATTAGTTAGAAGTTAGAGGAGTAAATATGCAATTTTTAGATTTTGAGCAGCCTATAGTAGAACTTGAAGCTAAAATTAGAGATTTATCTCTTTTAGATAATACGAGTAAGGAGCTATTTTCTCTAAAAAGAGATGTTAATAGTTTTCTTGAGAAAACCTATGAAAAATTAACTCCTTGGCAGATAACTCAAGTAGCTAGGCATCCAGACAGGCCTCATGCAAGTAATTATATAAACACTTTAATTAAAGATTTTCAGATTTTGTCTGGAGATAGAAATTATGGAGAAGATAAAGCTATTATTAGTGGAATAGGTGCTTTCCATGGTGAATCTGTTTTAGTAATAGGGCAAGAGAAGGGGTCAGATACTGACTCACGTTTAAAACATAATTTTGGAATGGCAAGACCTGAAGGATATAGAAAAGCTGCTCGTTTAATGAAGCTTGCTGATAAATTTAATATCCCCATTATTACTTTTGTTGACACTGCTGGAGCGTATCCTGGGATAGGAGCAGAGGAGAGAGGACAAGCTGAAGCAATAGCTTCATGCATTCAAACATCTTTAGTAATAAAAGTTCCGTTTATAAGTGTTATTATTGGAGAAGGTGGATCAGGAGGTGCAATCGCATTAGCTTCAGCTAATAAAGTTTTAATGCTAAAAAATGCTATATATTCTGTTATTTCTCCGGAAGGATGTGCATCTATTTTATGGAGAGATAATAATAAAGCTGAATTGGCAGCAGACTCATTAGGTATAACAGCTAAAATTCTTAAAGAAAATAATATTATTGAAGAGGTTGTTTCCGAACCTATAGGAGGAGCTCATAGAGATCATAGTTTAACTATAAAGAATGTGGAAGATGCCATTAAAAAAGCACTAGGTGAAATAAAGAACTATTCGCCAGATAAATTACTACTTAGTAAGCAAAAAAAGTTTGTTCAATATGGTAGATTCTTCAAATGATTTTTTTTATTATTTGAGATAATTAATTGATACCTTTATTACTTGTTGTTGTTATAGATTTAATAGGCTTTGGAATAATAATTCCACTGTTGCCATTTTATGCAGAAACTTATGGAGCTTCTCCTCAAAAAGTAACTATGTTAATGGTTATTTTTTCATTTTTTCAGTTTATTGCTGCACCTTTCTGGGGGTATTTAAGTGACAAATATGGCAGAAGATTAATTATATGGGTTACATTAATAGGATCAATTTTTGCATATATTTTATTAGCATATACACAAACATTATATGGATTATTTTTTGCAAGAGCATTTGCTGGATTTATGGCAGGTAATATTTCTACTGCTCAAGCATATTTAACAGATATAACAAATAAAAAGAATAGAGCTAAGGCCATGGGAATGTTTGGGGCGGCGTTTGGTATAGGTTTTATATTGGGACCAGCCATAGGAGGAATATTGGCAGGATCTGATCCTAAAAATCCTAATGTTTTCTTGCCTCCTATTGCTGCAGCGTCATTATCATTTATTGCGTTAGTTTTTGCACTTTTTACTCTAAAAGATACAAGGTCTTTAATACAAGTAAATAAAAATAAACGTATTGTGAGTTTAATTGAAGCATTAAGATTTCCTAATCTAAGGCAACTTATTTTATTATCTTTTATAGTAACTGTAGTTTTTGCATCTATGGAATCTACTTTTTCTTTATGGTCTGAGAGAACTTTTAATTGGGGTGCAGAACAAAATGGTTATATTTTTGCATTTGCAGGGATATGTGGAGTTACAGTTCAAGGTTTTTTAATTTCTCCTTTAGTAAAACGTTATGGTGAAGCCACACTTTGTATATTAGGAATATTATTTTTAGCTTTGGGGATGTTATGCGTTTCTATATCTTTCATGAGCTACCATGCATATATTTCTATGGCGTTTATTGCATTTGGCTTAGGTTTTTTTATGCCTACGATTTCTACATTAATCGTAAATATTGTTTCTGAAGAAAGAAGAGGCTGGGTATTAGGAGTAAGTCAATCTGTTTCTTCTTTAGCTAGAATAATTGGGCCAGCTATGGCAGGAATATTATTTGAGTTATATGGAAAAAATACACCTTTTATTTCTGGAAGCTTAATATTATTATTATTTTTACTTATATTTAGAAATTTTATTAAAAAAGCTTCTAAATAATATTTTTATATTAAGTTCAATTCTAATAAATTTTTCAGTGCCTTCTTTTCTGGTTTTGCTATATTATCCTTATTTAATATTTCTTCAGGGAATAAGAACTCAATTGTAAGTTTTTCATTCTCAGGTACTAAAAGCCTTCCTTTTGTTTCTACATGATAGTATATTGGAGTATAGAGTTTATTATTCCAAGGGGATAAAAGGGTACCAGGAGAGTAGAGTAATAATTTTATGTTGCATTCTAAACTTAATTCTTCATAAATTTCTCTTTTTAAAGCTTCTTTAGGATTTTCATTTCTTTTTACGCCTCCTCCAGGAAACTTTGTTGCATGAAAGTTATTTATTATTTCATTGCATACTAATATTTTCTGGTTTTTTATAATTAAACCATAAGATCTTAAATTTTTTACCATATTTATTAATTTATTGCTTCTTTAATTTCATCAAGAATAGCTTCATCGTCAATAGTTGCAGGTATTTTGTAAGGTTTTTTATCTACTATTGCAGATATTGTGCTTCTTAGTATTTTTCCTGACCTAGTTTTAGGAAGTCTATTTACTACTATAACTTTTCTAAAAGAGGCAACAGGTCCAATATCATTTCTAACCATTTTTATAGTCTCCTCAATTATAACTTTATTAGCTTTGGTAGTTCCAGAATTAATTACAATAAAACCCATAGGAATCTGTCCTTTTAATTCATCTTCTATACCTACTACAGCACATTCAGCGATATTTTCATGTTTAGATAACACTTCTTCCATAGCTCCAGTAGATAGTCTATGTCCGGCACAATTAATAATATCATCAGTTCTAGCCATAACCCATATATATCCATCTTTATCTATATATCCTGCATCAGAACTGCTATACCAACCGTCAAAATCTTCTAGATATGCTTTTTTATATCTTTCTTCATCTTGCCAAAGCGTAGAACTGCAACTAGGAGGAAGAGGTAATTTTATAGCTAATGCACCTATTTCTCCTACTGGTTTTGTTTTGCCATCTTTATCTAAGCATTTCACATCAAAACCTGGCGAGGCCTTACCTGTGGAGCCAGGTCTAATTTCAAATAAGCCCAACCCTGCAAAATTTCCTGCTATAGCCCATCCAGTTTCGGTTTGCCACCAGTGATCTATAACAGGAACATTTAGATGTTTTTCCGCCCATTTTATGGTAGTAGGATCAGCTCGTTCTCCAGCTAAAAATTGCATTTTAAAATTTTTAAGATCATATTTCTTTATTTCTTTTCCATCTGGGTCATCTCTCTTAATAGCTCTTAATGCAGTTGGGGCTGTAAACATTGCTGATACATTATACTCACTTATAACTCTCCAAAATGCCCCAGCATCTGGAGTTCCAGTAGGTTTTCCTTCATATAATATAGAAGTGCAGCCATTTAATAATGGAGCGTATACTATATAAGAGTGCCCAACGACCCAACCTATATCAGATGCAGCCCAAAATACTTCACCTGGCTTTAATCCATAAACCATACTCATACTATTTTTTAAAGCAACTGCATGTCCACCGTTCTCCCTTACCATGCCTTTAGGATCACCTGTTGTACCTGACGTATATAAAATATATAGGGGATCAGTAGATTTTACAGATACAGGTTTAGCACTATCAGAATTATTTATTAAATCTTGTAAATCAAAATCCCTACCATTAATTAGTGTTGCCTCACATAGTTTTCTTTGAAAAATGAAACATGTTTTAACTTTATAATCAGCAAGCTTTATAGCTTTATCCAACATAGGTTTATATTCAACTATTTTTCCTGGTTCTATTCCGCATGACCCTGCAATAATTATTTTAGGTTTAGAATCATTAATTCTTGTAGCTAGTTCATTAGGAGCAAAACCTCCAAATACTACTACATGTATTACTCCTAGTCTTGCACATGCAAGCATTGATGCTACTGCTTCAGGTATCATAGGCATGTAGATTAAAACTCTATCTCCTTTTTTAACTCCATGATTTTGAAGAGCTCCAGCAATTTTTTTAGTTTTATTTAAAAGGTCTTTATACGTATAAGTTATTTTAGTATTTGTAACAGGGCTGTCGTATATTAAAGCATTTCTATTACCATTTCCATTTTCTATATGAATATCTAAACAATTATAACAAGTGTTTAATTCTCCTTCTGGAAACCAACTCCAAAATGGAGGATTAGATGAGTCTAGTATTTTATTAGGCTTTTTATTCCACTGAATATCATTAGCTTTCTCTCCCCAAAAAGAAATAGGGTCATTTCTCCAATTTTCATAATTTTTATTATAGGACATAATAACTTCTCTAGTTAATTATAAAAAAAGGCGTTAATCAATAGAATTAACGCCTTATAATTTAATATATAATTTATTTTAGCGTCTATTGCCTAATAACATCAGAAGCATAATAAATAAATTAAGGAAATCAAGGTATAGCTTTAGAGCACCCATAATTGCCTTTTTTACTTGAGTTTCTCCATTTTCTCCTTCTACATACATCTCTTTTAAAGTTTGTGTGTCATATGCTGTTAAGCCGGTAAATATTAGAACTCCAACTACACTTATTATAAATTGCATCATTGTAGATTGTAAAAATATATTTACTACCATAGCTATTATAATTCCGATTAAACCCATCATTAAAAATGAGCCAAAATTAGCTAATGATTTTTTTGTAGTATATCCATAAATGCTTGCGGCTAAAAATGTAGATGAAGATATAAAAAATACTCGAGCTACAGATTCACCCGTATAAGCTAGAAATATAGATGCTAATGATATTCCATAGCAACCAGATAAAACCCAAAACATTGTTTGAGCAGTAGATGCTTGCATTTTTTGAATTCGCATAGAGAGCATCATAACAAGACCAAGTGGTGCAAGCATAAATATAAAGCCTAGAGGAGAGGCAAATAATGCTTGTCCAAGAGCTGTATATTGACCATTTTGGTCTATTGCAGCGCCGGAAACAAGCCAAGCTATTAAGCCTGTAATAGCAAGCCCTACTGTCATATAGCCATATATTTTTTGCATGTAAGCTCTTAAACCTGCATCTTCAGTACTTAAAGAAGCGGCTTTAGCTTGAGTCTGAGGGTTAGAACTAAAATGACCAATTTTCATATTTAAAAACTCCAATTTAATAAACAAAGTATATACTTTTGTTTTAGATTATATTTTATTATAATATATAATATATATTGTGAAAAATCTATATTTTACAAGCTAATAAATTTAATTTTTTTCTATAATTAGGTTATTTTTAGAGTATAATGATATAGAATAATGTTTATGTTAAAGTTATAATCTATGAAATTAAATCAGAAAGAAGTACAAAATAAGTTTAAAAACTTAGAAGGTTGGATATTCAATAAAAGTACTCAATCTATATCTAAAACATATAAATTTAATGATTTTAAAGAAGCTTTTTTGTGGATGATATATATATCTGAAGAAGCTGAGAGATTAAATCATCATCCTGAATGGAAAAATGTATATAATACAATAGAAATAATTCTTACCACTCATGATGTCTCAGGTTTATCTAACAAAGATTTTTTATTAGCTCATTTTATGGATAAAGAATTTCAAATTTTTTTTAATAGAAAATAATAAATGCTTAAATATTTATCATTCTTTAACCTATATAAAATACCTATAGCTCCGTTAATATTTGGATTGACTGGAACTTTACCATTCATATTTTTATCGATCGCAATTTGGATATGTTCCTATGAATTAAAATTAATGGCATTATATAATTTGATAAATTATTCAATTATAATTTTATCTTTTGTTGGAGCAATTCATTGGGGTGCTGCAATGATTAGAGGCGATATTAACTATAAGTGCTACTTTATATCAATTATACCAGCTCTTTTAAGTTTTTTTTTAATTATGGGCTTTATAGCAAATTATTTACTTATTTTTATAATATTGATGATATTGTTTTTAAGCATGTTTTTTATAGACATTAGAGCTGTAAGAAATGAAATGCTTCCTCAATGGTATTTACCATTAAGAAAAATTATTACTATTATAGTTTTTTTATCCTTAGGCTCAGTCTGTTTAGCTATAAATATAAATGTAATATAGTGTTATTTTTTCTTAATTTGATCTAATAGCAGGATTATCATTGTTGCGATAATTATTACTATTGAACCTACTATTTCATTTAAAAAAGGAAGTTCATTAAATATTATAAATCCATAAATTCCAGCAAAAATTAATCTACTATAATCTGCAGGCATAACAACTGTAGTTGTGCTATTTTTTAAGCCCCAAATAGTTAGCATTTGAGCAATAGTTCCACATACAGCTGCTAAGAATATAAGTAACAAACTAAAAAGGCTAATGGTGTCCCAAAATATTATACAGGGTATTATTAAGCCAGTTGAGGATATAATTCCATAATATAGCTGAATAGTTAAAGTGGATTCGCTAGAGGTCAGTGATTTGACTGTTAACTTTACACAACTTACAAAAAATGCTCCAATTAATGCTATTATTGCTGAGTAATATGTAATACCAGAATCGTTATTAGGGTTAATAATTAATATAACTCCCATAAATCCTAAAATTATTAAAATTATTCTTACAAAACCTGGCTTTTCTCCAAGAAATATCATTGCGAGCGGAACTAGAAATAATATTCTTGTATATCCTAGAGTTACGGCCGTTGCTAAAGGCATCAAAGATAAAGCAGTAAAACCAGCCATAATAGCTCCTATCCCTAATAAACCTCTGAAAATATGCAAGTGCAATCTATTAGTATTCAAAATTTCATATGGATTATTTTTTAATATAATAGGTAAAAGAATTATTAATCCAAAAAAACAGCGGAAAAAGGCTATTTGAAATGGGTGAAGTTCCGAAGTTAGGTATTTTACTATTGTTCCCATTATAGGAAAAGTAGCTGAAGCTAAGAGTATAAATAGAAATCCTTTAATATTTGGATTTAAACTATTCCAAAAGCTTTTAAATTTTATAGATTTATTCATTTAAATTTTAATTACAGCTTAATATAATTTTGCCGGTATTTAATCTGCTTAATAGAAAGTTTAGAGCTTCACTAGCTTCTTCAAGTTTAAATATTTTTCCAATTTTTGGGTTTAACTTTTTTTCTTCATACATTTTCATTAGTTTACAAAATGAATCTCCAATAAGAGAAGGGTTAATAAAAGCATATTGACCCCAGTATAAGCCAATTGCAGAAGAGCTTTTAAGTAGTAAGCGATTTGCCGGAATTTTAGGTATTTTTCCTCCAGCAAAACCTATTATTACAAATTTACCTTCCCATGTAAGGTTTTTTATAGCGTCATCAGCTGTTTCTCCACCAATCATATCTATTACGAGATTTACTCCTTCTGGTGATAATTTTTTAAGACTATGCCTAAAAACTTCATGATTATAATTTATAGTGTTATCAGCTCCATGTAGTATGCATGTTTCACACTTCTCACTACTGCCGGCAGCAGCTATAGTTTTTGCTCCATATGCTTTTGCAATTTCAACAGCAGCCAAACCGACTCCTCCAGCTGCTCCTAGAATTAAACATGTTTGGTTTTTTTTTAGTTTCCCTTTCCAATCTATCGCTCCAAAAGCTGTTCCATAGGCTACTGGAAAAGATGCAGCAGTAATAAAATCCATGCTATCAGGAATTTTATATACATTTTCTGCAGGCATTACTTTTTCATTACAGTAACTCCCATATTTTGCAATTCCAATTACTCTATCATTAACTTTATGGGTTTTTACTTTTGAACCTATCTCTATAATTGTACCAGATAATTCTAAACCTGGTGAAAATGGAGGCCGAGGTCTTTCTTGATATCTCCCTCTAATCACTAAGGTATCAGCAAAATTTACGCCAATATTTTCTACTTTTATTCTTACTGACAGGTCTTCTATTGTTGGAACTTCACATTCTTCTAGAACCAAATTTTCTGGTCCGCCGTATTTATTAACAATCATTCTTTTCATGGAAATATCCTTAAAATATCTTTATAATCTTTTTAAATACATACATACATATTAATTTTTTTTAAATGATTTGTATTTTTGCTTTATAATATTATTAATTTTATATATTTTAAATGTAAAATTGAATAATTATTTTATAGAAATAATCATATGTATAACTCATTAATAATAATATTTGCTGTTTTCTTTTCTATGCAAGCATATGTTTTAGCACAAGGATCTAATGATTTAGGAACATATGGTGACTGGCAAGCCACATATTGGAGTAATGAAGGAGGGATCTGCACTATGATGACTTTACCTACAAAGAAAGAGGGAAAATATTCTAAAAGAGGTGAGGTATATGCTCAAGTAGTAAAAAATGTGGGTAAAAAAAATACAGGTGTGGTAAATTTTGTAGCTGGCTATACTTTTAAAGATGACTCTGAGGTGAATGTAAAAATAGATAATAAGCACTCTTTTACGTTATTTACAAATCAATCGACCGCTTGGACGCAAACTGAAAAGGATGATGCTTCATTAATAAAGTTTATGAAATTAGGAAATACAATGGTTGTAAAAGGAATATCTTCAAGAGGAACTAATACAAAAGATACATATTCATTAAAAGGATTTATTGCTGCGTTTAAAGCTATGAATAAAAAATGTAAATAATGAAGAAAAATTTTTCTGTAAATTCTTTTACACGAGATGAACTTAGTCAATATATTTTTGATTTAGGTGAAAAAAAATATAGAGCCAAACAATTATGGAAGTGGATGTATGTTAATGGAGTTAAATCTTTTAATGAAATGTCCGATATTCATGTTAAACTAAGAGATAAATTAAATTCTGATTTGTTATTTAGTCGCTTGTCTATTGATAAACATCAAATATCGAAAGATGGAACACAAAAATGGTTATTTGAGTTAAAAGATAAAAAAAAAGTAGAAACAGTTTTTATTCCTGAGATGGATAGAGGAACTTTATGTATCTCTTCGCAAGTAGGGTGTACTCTATCCTGTTCTTTTTGTCATACAGGAACGATGCCTCTGGTAAGAAATTTATCTACTTATGAAATTATTGGTCAAATATTAGCAGCTAAGGATAGCCTATTAGATTGGGGTATCAAAAATAGAAAAATTACTAATATAGTTTTTATGGGCATGGGTGAACCACTGTATAATTATAAAGAGGTTACCAGGGCAATAAGAATTTTATTAGACAATGAGGGATTATGTTATTCTCGACGTAAAATTACTTTATCAACTTCAGGTGTAGTTCCAATAATCCAAAAACTTAAGTATGAATTAGATGTTAGTTTAGCTATAAGTTTGCATGCTGTTACTGACAAGGTAAGGAATGAATTAGTACCTATTAATAAAAAATGGCCCATTAAGGAGTTATTATCTGCACTAGAGGTTTATCCAGGAGTAAATAATTCTAGAAGAATTACTTTTGAATATGTTATGTTAGATGGTGTAAATGACTCAATAAACGATGCTAAAAAATTAGTAAAACTTTTAAAACCGTTACATGCTAAAGTAAATTTGATACCATTTAATCCATGGCCTGGAAGTATTTATAATTGTTCCTCTGTTAAAACTATTAAAGATTTTGCTGATGAAGTTTGTTATAGTGGAGGTATAACTGCAACGATTCGTCATGCAAGAGGGCAAGATATATTGGCAGCGTGTGGGCAACTAAAAAGTAATAGTGTGAGATTAAATAGAGAAAAAGTAGTTAATATTAATACTGTGTAAGTTAAAATAATAATTTTACTGGAAAAAAAATGTCAAAAGTAAATAAAGTAGTTTTAGCATATTCTGGAGGACTAGATACTTCAGTTATTTTAAGATGGTTACAAGAGGTATATGATTGTGAGGTAGTAACGTTCACTGCAGACATAGGGCAAGGTGAGGAAATAGAGCCAGCTAGAGTTAGAGCCCAGGAAATGGGTATTAAGGAAATTTTTATTGAAGACTTAAAAGAAGAATTTGTGAGAGATTACGTCTTTCCAATGTTAAAAGCTAGCACAATATATGAGGGAACTTATTTATTGGGTACAGCTATTGCTCGTCCATTAATTGCAAAAAGACAAATAGAAATTGCAAATGAAACAGGATCAGATTCAGTTTCACATGGTGCTACAGGAAAAGGTAATGACCAAGTAAGATTTGAATTAGGGTATCTTGGTTTAAACCCGGATATAAATATTATAGCTCCTTGGAGAGAATGGGATTTAGATTCTAGAACAAAATTAATAGAGTGGGCAGAAAAAAGAAACATATCTGTACCAAAAGATAAAAGAGGAGAACCTCCATATTCAACTGATGCTAATTTATTACATATTTCTTATGAAGGTAAAGCACTTGAAGACCCTTGGGTCTCAGCAAATGAAGAAATGTTTACAAGAACAGTTTCTCCAATTAATGCTCCAGATGAAGAGGAAGAAATAATAATTGAATTTAAAGAAGGTACACCTATAGCTATTAATGGAAAACAATTAAGTCCAGCAGAATTACTTACAGATTTAAATTCTAGGGCAGGCAAACATGGCGTTGGAAGAGTAGATGTTGTTGAAAATAGATTTGTTGGCATGAAATCAAGAGGGGTCTATGAGACTCCTGGAGGCACTATATTATATATAGCTCATAGAGGTATTGAACAATTAATATTAGACGGTCCTGCAATGTTACTTAGAGATGAACTTATGCCAAAATATGCTTCTCTGATATATAACGGTTTATGGTTTTCTCCTGAGAGAGAAATGTTACAATCGCTTATAGATGAAAGTCAGAAAAATGTCTCCGGAGAAGTAAAAGTAAAATTATTTAAAGGTAACTGTAGCTTAGTTGGACGTCGTTCTCCAAAAAGTATTTACAGTGAAGGTATAGTTACTTTTGAGGCTGGAAATAATTATGATCAGAGAGATGCTGATGGCTTTATAAAGTTAAATGCACTTAGATTACAACAGAGAAAACGGGTAAAATAAGTTAGTTAAATGGACTACCCAAAAACAGCTCAAATAAAATATTTCTTGCAAAATGTAAAACTATTATCAAGATTACAGGTGAAATATCTATTCCACCTAAATTAGGTAGAATTTGTTGGATAGGGGAGAGTAATGGGTTTGTCAATTTGTGTAGAGCATAATTAATCTGCCATACAAATCTATTTTGTATGTTGATTATGTTAAATGCTATAAGCCAACTCATTATTACTTGTATTATTAAAGTCCACACAATTAATGTTACTAAGCTATCAATTAAAATTAAAAAAGACTGCATGTAATTTCCAAGCTAATTTAAAAAGTTATAATATATTATTGTATATCGTATTATATATTTTTTGCCATATTAATTATCTTTTTTACAAATTTGTTTTCTGAATCTGAAAAGGAAATCATCATTGAAAAATGATTTTCTTTTTCTAGAATTGAGAAATTTAAGCAATTGCAGCTGTCCATAATATTTTTACTGAATAATTTCGTTTGCTCCTTCCAGCCTTTTGGTTCTTGTTCTCCAACACAGGTTAATATAATGGGAATATTTTCCTTTGGGGGTTTTGGAGTATTTTTTATAGCTTCTTCTTTTGATAAATTAATTTCTTTATTAACCGAAAGATTCAAAACTAATTCGGGTTGATATATTCCACTGATTAAGGCAGCACCTTTAATAATATTTTTAGGTATATTATATTTTTCCCAATTATTTTCTAATACCATTGCACATAAGTGAGCTCCTGCAGAATGCCCAGAAATTGTAATTCTATTTTTATTTCCGCCATAATTTTTACAATTATTATATATCCATACTATTGCAGCAGTTACTTGCTTAACTATTTCACTTAATGTAACTGTAGGACATAAGTCATGGTTTATTGAAAAATATAATATATTGTTTTCAACAAAAGGTTTTGCTAGTTGACTATGATCAGACTTATCTAAAGCTCTCCAGTATCCTCCATGAATAAAAATATGAACATTTGCATTTTTAAGCCTCTTTTTCCCAAATATATCAAGTTTTTGGAGAGGACTATTGCCATAAGTTATATCTAATATACATGGCAGGTCTTTTCTGTATTTTTTTCCTAAGTTTTTATATTCTTCAATATAATCTGAAAAATTAGAAACAGCTTCTCTAGGATTAAAGTTTTTTTCTAGTTCCTTTACAGATAAATTTTTCCAATTAAAATTCATTTATATTCCTCTAATAAGTATACTATTATAAATTATCTGTTAATTTTTAAAAGCTAAAAAATGACATTACAAAGTATTTTATGTATGATATTTTGAAATTATTGTAAATGGGAGATAATTTTGAATATAATTCCTAAACTTAATATTAAATTATTGTATGTAATTTTTACGTTATTTATATTGAGTATGTTAATATTCCCAGTATTTTCTATAGCTAATTATGCAGAGCCACTTATTTTTGGTATGCCTTTTATAATGGTATGGGTTTTGTTTTGGATATTTATAGAATTTTTAGGTTTAATCTTTTTTGTTAAAATTGATAAAAATATAGAGGATTAATATGATAGCATGGCAAATTGCATTATTAGCAATGTCTTTATACTTGATAATTGCTTTTGCCATTGGCCTTTCGGCAGGAAGAGGAAGGTCTTTCTTTTCCATTTCTGAATATGCAGTTGGAGATAGAGGTTTTGGTTTATTTGTTATGTGGTTTCTTATGGGAGGAACTATTTTTTCTGCATTTGCTTTTTTAGGAGGACCTGGTTGGGCTTATTCTAAAGGAGCGGCTTCTTTATATATATTAGCTTACTGTACGCTTGGCTTATTACCATGGTATATTATTGGCCCAAAAATGGCACGTTTAGGCAAAAAATCTAATTATATTACTATGGGAGATTTTTTAGGAGACCGTTTTAAATCAAAATTTTTAATTATTATAATAGGTATAGTTTCACTTCTAGCTTTTATCCCTTATTTAACATTACAAATAAAGGGTATGGGTTATATTTTTAATGTATTAACATTTGACAATATTTCATATAATTTTGGAGCTTTGCTTGCTTTAGGAATAGTAGTAATATATGTGGCAACTAGTGGAGTAAGAGGAGCTGCTTGGAGTGATGTTTTTCAGGCAATATTAATGCTTATTGTGGCCTGGATATTAGGTATATATTTTGTAGAATCACTGCATGGCTCATTAGGTAATATGTTTAGTAAAATTATTGAAAATGATCCAGACTTTCTTACTATTGGAAATGAGGGTTCAAAAATTAGTGCTGCTCGATATAGTAGCAATATAGTTGTTTCTATGCTTGGCTTTGTTATGTGGCCTCATCTATTTACTAAATCATATACTACCACTGCTCGTAGGATAAAACTTACAGTTTTAGTGTATCCAATATTTGCTATATTCCTATTGCCCGTACTTTTTATAGGTTTCTCTGCAATAGGAGTGGTGCCTGATGATGCATTAGGTAGACCCGGAGAAGTATTGCCTTATTTAATTACGCATCATTTAACAGAATCTGGAATACTATATGGTATAGTGGGAGCTGGAGCACTCGCTGCAGCAATGTCTTCATCAGATGCCATTACTCATGGAGCTTCTGTATCTTTTGGACGGGATATTTGCAAAGTTATTTTTCCTTCTTTAAAAGAAAACCAAGAACTTTGGATTATGCGTCTAGCTGTGATAGGTGTTGGAGCTATTGCTTATTGTATAGCTATATATGGAAGTGACGGTTTAATAGCTTTACTATTAGGGGCTTATGGAGCAATTGTTCAATTAGCACCTGGAGTATATTCAGGGCTATTTTGGAAAAAAGCTTCTACTTTAGGAGTAATAATTGGTTTAGTTGTAGGAGTAATGGTTACGATATATTTTCAGTATATAGCTGCTTCAAGTCCGTATGATTTGCATCCTGGTTTAATTGGTGTATTGGTAAATATAGCAATTGTATTCTTTGTGAGTATTGCTCAACAACAGAATGAAGAAAACTATGCTCATGCTTCAAAGTTTGTAGATGAAAAATAATAAATAATTATTTGTTGATTTTTTGAATCAAGGAGAGTTTGTAAAATTGAGATTTTTGAACTTTTAAATTTATAGATGAGGAATTAATAATATCTTCAATTTTAGTTTTATTTTCTTTAAGAATTTTTTCATCATATCCTTCGATTAAAAGAACACCCTCAAGAGAGTTTTTCTTAGTACCTTTTCTTGGCTTCCGTTCTAATGTTTCGGTAGATGTTATTTCTGTATTGCATATTCCTAATGAAGTTCTTATTATTCCATTTAATTTGTTTATTTTTGAAGTAAGTTGATCAAAATATTTTGAATTATTCACAAAGTTTTTTCTTTTACTATTCTAATTGTCATTATTGATCCACCAAACCCATCTATATGTCTAGAAACGGAAACACATTTGCACACTCCTCTAGTAAAATTAATAAACGTTTTTGCACTTTTTTGTGTCCAGCGTGAAGGATTATTTAATTTTTATTGATATGGAGCAGATTTGAAGGTTTTTAAATTTTTATCCTCATAAATGGTAAACAACTCTGTTCTGTATAATTATTATTCATATATCTGCGTCCACCTAAAAAACTTGGAATAACAAGTCTTTCTGGAATATGTTCATATGTGTGCCATCTTTCCCAGTCTATTTTTCCCTCATTAATTAAGCCATGCCATATAGCTAAGAAAGCCCCAGTGTTTTTATGCATTATTAGCCATTTCTCTTGCTTTTAAGTATCCTGATTCTTGGTATTTAGTAACATCAATGGCTTTTGTTAAGAAGTCTTGGTAATGTAAATGTATTTTCATTGCTTTTGGGTCTTTTTCGGCATTATCTTGAACCACTTCTTTAGCAACTTTTAAAAACTCTTTCATTATATCCATTGGGATTATCTTAAATTCAACATTATGATCATTAACTATAGTTTGATAACTTATAGCATTACGATATATATATTCATTATATGAGTCATTATTAGCACTATTAGCTGAGGTTTTTATAATTTCCTTTAAGTCATTTGGGAAACTATTATAAAGGTCTTTATTAATTAGCATTTCATTCATGGAGCCAGGACTATGAATGCCAGGCCCGTAACAAATGTTAGCAATCTTGGGAAAACCAAAAGCTAAATCCATCCATGGTCCTCCCCATTCAACAGCATCTACAACTCCTGATTGAAATGAACTCATGACCTCCCCACCTGGAATATTAACTGCAGTAGCTCCCATTCTGTTTAGAATTTCATTAGGTAGTCCCGCCATTCTAATTTTTAGACCTTTTAGGTCTTCTAATGAATTTAGAGGTTTTTTATACCAACCAAACATTTCTGATTGTACAATTCCCGCTTGAAAAGGTTGAATGCCATATGGATCTAGTAAGTCTTCCCAGAGTTTTTGTCCACCTCCATGCATTATCCAAGAACTTTGTTCAGATGGACTTAAACCTCCAGGAATGCCGCCAAAGTAAGCTAATCCAGGATTTTTAGAGATCCAATATCCGGGCCACCCATGTCCCATTTCAACGGTTCCTAGTCTTACAGCATCAAATACTTCATATGCTGGAACTATTTCTCCTGACCCATACACTTTAATTTCTAATCTTCCATCAGATGCTTTTGTTATAGCTTCAGCAACTTTTTCTGCAGTTGTACCAACGCCAGGAAAATTTTTAGGCCATGTCGTTGCCATCCTTAATTGTATTATATTTTTTGAGATAGAAGATGAAATTTCTGGTTTTGAAGGTGTTCCTCCTTTTATATCTTCTTTACATGCTATTAATAAACCTGAAGCTGTTATAGCTGATGCTCCTAAAAGGATATCTCTCCTCTTAAATTTATTATTTTTTTTCATGATAATTAACTCCTTAATGATTTAATTTTATTTATATTATTTTTCCAATGCTTTCCGTCAAATTTTATAATCTTAACTTTATTTATAGTCTTGGAGTGTATACAATTTAGATTAACACTTATCGAATCCGGATGGGACCTAGGTATATAAAATGATTTAATTCCGCAATTTTTACAGAACATGTGTTTTGCCACATTAGTATTAAATGTATAAGTTGAAAGGTATTTTTTTCCTTTAATTAATCTAAATTGAGATTTATCTACAACATAATGTTTGTAATTTACAATTGAACAAATAGAACAAGAACAATCTAAAACTTTAATGTTATCTTCACCTATTACTTCAAATTGTATTTGTTTACAGTGACAACCTCCCAAATGTGTTACCATATTTTTATTCATATAAATATGTTAAATGTTTAACAATAAAATGTGTAATTCTTTTTAATAAAAATAAAAAATAATGTTTGATTTTAATTCTATATTTTTGATTTCTATAATCTTTTTACTCGCTGGCTTTGTAAAAGGTGCTTCTGGAATTGGTTTACCTGCAATATCTTTGGCATTTTTAACTATGTTTATGGGCATTAAAGTAGCAATTGCATTAGTAGTTATGCCTGGTTTATTAACAAATTTTTGGCAAGTTTTTGGTAAGTTTAAATTAAAAAATATTATTATGAGAATGTGGCCATTATTAATATGTTTATTTATTTTCTCTTTATTGGGAGCTAGGGTGCTTGTTAATAATAGTGAAATATTAACGTTGCTTTTAGGTATTATATTAATTTTTTATGCTTCATTTAGTATTATAAATAAAAAAAAAATAATTATCTCTATTAGATATGAAAAATTAATAGGCGCTTGCGCAGGAGCTTTAGGAGGCTTTTTTGGAGGTTCTACAGGAACATTTATTTTTCCATTAGCATTATATGTATATTCATTAAAAATGGATAAAGACGAGTTTTTACAAAGCATCGCATTAGTTTTAATATCTGCTAGTTTATTTTTAGGAATTGCATTAACAGGAAATAAGTTATTGACATTAGAATTATTTATATATTCTACTTATGCAGTCTTGCCATCATTTATAGGGATGTATGTAGGAAGAAAACTACAATTTAAGCTAAATGAAGATCTTTTTAGAAAGATGTTTTTATTTGTTTTAATAATAGTAGGTTTTTTAATTATTAATAAAGCAATTATTTAAATCAAGGTATAATGCTATTAGGTAAAAATAATGTAATTCCTGGAATTAATAAAAGAATAATTATTCTAATAATATCCATAGTTACGAAGGGTATTACTCCTTTAAATATAGTTTTTAGTTGTATTTTATCTTTTACTATTGTTTTTAGGACATGTACATTAAGTCCAATAGGTGGTGTAATTAAACTTATTTCTACAGCAACTACAACTAATATTCCAAACCATATTAAATTGCCCCCCATATCTTGAACAATAGGATAAAATATTGGTACAGTTAATAACATCATAGATAAACTTTCTAAAACCATTCCTAAAATTAAATAGATAATAAAAATACCTATTAATAAAGTATAAATATTCATATTAAATATCGATAGAAAGTCTCTTAGATCATTAGGCAGTCCTGCTAAATTAATAAAATTAGAGAACAATATTGCACCAAATAGTAGAAGAAATAACATTGAAGTAATTTTTGCTGTCTCTATAAGAGTTTCACAAAAAGAACTTAAAGTAATTTTTCTTTTAATTAGCACAATAATCAATGAGCCAAATGCTCCTACACCTGCAGCTTCAGTTGCAGTAAAAACCCCGCTATATATTCCTCCCATTACTATTATAAATAGGAATATAATACCTAGAACTCCCTTTAATGATTTTATTTTTTTTATGAAAGGTAAAGAAGGTTGTGTTTTGAAAAAACTTTTATTTGTTAATACTGAAATTTTCACAGCTATAATATAACCTAATATACCTAGTATACCTGGAATAACCCCAGCTAGAAATAGTTGTCCAATATCTTGACTTGTAATAATACCATATAAAACAAGTATCATAGAAGGTGGTATCAAAATTCCTAAAGTTCCACCTGCAGCAATTGCTCCTGTGGCTAAAGAATCAGGATAATTATATTTTTTCATTGATGGTAAAGCTATTTTGGCCATAGTTGCTGCTGTAGCAAGAGATGAGCCGCAAACAGAACTAAAACCTCCACATGCAATTATAGTTGCCATTGCTAAACCACCTTTTTTATGTCTTAACCATGCATTGGCAGCATTATAAAGTTCATCAGCAAGTCCTGCTTTTACTACAAAATTACCCATTAGAAGAAATAAAGGTAAAATTGATAAAGTATAATTCATACCATTATCAAAAAATATTTGTCCTATCATTGCTAATGATGGGTTAAGCCCTATCAAGAAAACTAGCCCCAAAAACCCTACAGTTAGCATGGAAAATGCTATTGGTAATCCCACAGCTATCATTAAAATTACTGATATTAAACCTAAAACCCAAATTAACATTTTTATTAAATACTTTGCTTGTTAGAAATTATAGACCTTTTCGTATATATATAACTGTATATATTTAATGTGGTGTTAAGAGAGGCTAATAATGTCAATAACGCCATAGTAAAAGCTATAGGAGCTTTAGGAATTTCTAAAAATGTAGTTACTTCTCCGTAAGATTTAAGGTCAACACCATGAAGATATAGTTGTCTTGCAATTATGATTAATAATATAGTCACTATAAAATTGATTAATATTTTATGAATTATTTTAAAATTATTAGAAAGATAATTTGATAATAATGAAACTGAAATATGTTCTTCATTCTTAGATATATATGGTAGTCCAATATATATTAAAACACCTAGAATAATTTCTGTAATTTCGCTTGTACCAGGTAATGGAATACCTAATAAGTACCTTCCAAAAACATCTATTACTGTTATTAGAACTAAAATAGTTAAGGATAAAACACAAAAACTTAGAAGTATTTTATTGGAAGCTTGAAAAATAAATTTTATCATACTAATTTAATATTCTTTGTTTATCAAATTGATTTCATCAAGAAGCTTTAAGTATATATTTTTTGCATTGATTTGTTTTTGTTTGGAAATTTTTTCAAGAGTGCTTTCAATAATAGGCGAAAGGGATTTTGTCACTATTGCTTTATCAACTTCCGATAATTTCTTTAATACTATTCCACTATTTAGTGAAGCATCAATACCTTTTTTATCGGCGTTATCCCAGGCTTTTCCTGCCAGTTTAGCAAGAGCTTCTCCAGAGACTGAGTTTATAGCTCTTTTATCATTTTGAGATAATTTATTCCATTGTTTTTTGTTCATTACCAAAAACATACTTACATTATATAATCCTCCATCAAAGATAAAACCTTGTTTAATTATTCTATCTAATTTAAAAAATGAAATACTCTCACCTGGTAATTGTATTCCATCAGCAACACCTCCTGATAAAAGTTCATAAGCCTTTGTCACAGGAGCTTGCAAAGGAACTAAACCTAAGGCTTTAGCTGAGCTTTGTGCGATTCCTCCACCTATTCTTACCTTTAACCCTTTGATATCTTGTAAAGATTCATATTTTTTATTAAACCATAGCTGTCCAGGGCCATGAGTAAAAACGCCAAGTAAATGAGTACCTTTATGCTCCTCAAGATGGAGTAATTCTCGCTCGTAAATTCTTTGCCAGGCTTGAGATAAAACTTCTGAACTGTTACTTAAAAATGGAAGCTCAGCTATTTGTGTACTAGAGAATCTTCCTGCAGTATAATTATGAACTCCATAAGTAATATCTGCAATTCCATTTACTGCAAAATTAAAATGAGCTGGAGGAGGGCCAATAGGTGCATTCAGTAACTCAATATTTACTCTACCTTCAGTGGCAATTTTAACATTTTCAATCCAGGGGACCATAATATCTGATACCCACGGGTGCATAGGTGGAAGCCAACTAGCCATACGTAAAGTAGTTTCAGCATAGCTTTTACTAGATATAAGTAAAAATATTATTATAATTAATAATCTACACATTATTATTTCTCTCTCATTTTATTATTAATGTTTAGAGTGCTATAATACTCTTTTAGTAATTTATAATCAATTTTTCCAAGAGCATTTTTTGGTAGTTCTTTTATATAAAATATTTTTTTTGGTATTTTATAGCTTGCTAATTTTTTAGTGATATTACTTTTGCATTTTAGTAAGTTAAATTTTGATTTATTACTAGTTTTTATAAAAGCTACAGGTATCTCTTGCCATTTTTTATCTGGAATACCTATAACAGCAGATTCTATGATATTATTCTCTTTATTCAGAATTTTCTCTATTTCTGCTGGGTATATATTTTCCCCTCCTGATATAATAATATTTTCTTTTCTACCTATTACATAGAATTTGTTTTTATTATCCTTTTTACCAAAATCACCAGTCATGAACCAACCATTTTTAAATGCTTGGTCGCTTTGATGTTTATCTTTCCAATAGTGAGAAAATAAATTTAGACCCTTGATTCCAATTTCTCCAATAATATTTATAGGTGTTTCTTTATAGTCTTTATTAAATATTTTAGCTTTATTATATCTTGCAATTTTTCCTATATTTCCATAAGGATTCCTATCTTCAGAAATTTTTTGACAAATTGCTATTGGGGCAGTTTCGGTAGAGCCATATACTTGTATAATAGGAATTTTATTATCTTCGTAGGCTTTAATTAGTTCTGAAGATACTATAGTTGATCCAGTAGTAATAGCTTTTAAAGATGAAAAAAATTTAGCATCCCAGTTTTTACTTTTTAAAAGTAATTGTAAAATGGTTGGTACAAAGACCGTATGTGTGTGAATACCTTTTTTAAGTTCTTTAAAAACTTCATTAATTTCAAACTTTTTTTGAATAGTAACTTTTGCACCTTTATGTAGGGCTGGTATGGTTTGTATATTTAAACCACCTACGTGAAATAATGGAATAACTGTAAGAATGTGGTCTCTTTTATTAAATTTATGCATATTAATACTGTTTAATATATTATAATATATTGCTTTTTGAGAAAGGACGGCACCCTTAGGTTTGCCTGTTGTACCAGATGTATAAACAATTAATAATGGTAAGGTATAATTTTTAATACATCTTTTTTTATATTTTATAGTTTTAGTAAATTTTATGAAGTCTAGATCGATGATATTAAATTTAGATAATTTAGTTTTTAATATTTTTAAGGTTTCTGTAAATTCTGAATCTGAAAATAAATATTTAGCACCTACATTTTCAAGTATATGTATTATTTCAAAACTAGTAAGTCTCCAGTTTATAGGAACTAATATTATACCTAGTTTAGCACAAGCATAAAATAACGATAAGAACTCCATTCTATTATAAACAAGAATAGCAATTCTATCTCCCTTTTTGAGTTTTAAATTATAGGAGAAATAGTCTACAAATAAATCTATATTTTTTAAAAAAGCAGAGTAAGTAAGTTGATTATTTTGATAATTTATTGCTATATGGTTAGGTGATCTTAATGCATTTTTTTCAATATATTGATATAAATTATTTTCCATAGGAAACTTCTTAATCTTTCTCTCCTGCATTATAAAGGGATGTTTTTCCTATTCTATCTAAACAAATTTCTGCCGTCCAAGGAAGCATTAGTGATCCGCATCTTGAATCTCTAAATACTCTCTCTAGTGATAATGATTTTAGCATTGCCTGCCCACCACAAGTGCGAATAGCTAACTGTGCAATTTTATGAGCTCCTTCCATTACTGTATATTGTGTTGCATAGGCTCTTTTTATTTGCTGAGGGCTTGGATCAACACATGCCTCAGATATACTTTGAAACCATATGGTTTTAATGTTTTCCATTTGAATTTGCATATCTGCAACTGTTAATTGTTTTGTAGCAAACATTCTTCTTTTTACTGGAGGAGTATTTGGGAGTTCTCCTCTTAAATATTTAATAGTAAAATCTATAGCTGCTTGAGCTAAGCCTACATAAGTTGGAGACAATGTTAAAAACATATGAGGCCACCTTTTTGCGGCTTCGTAATATTTTCCTTTAGGCATTAAGGAAGAATTTTTTGGTACAAAGACATCTTTAAAAATCAGTGTTCTTGAAATAGTTCCTCTCATTCCC
>Ga0315327_10000146_pt1 | contig 31254 bp, 21 predicted proteins | sample M110032315metaG_FD_203460 | JGI IMG/M metagenome (GOLD analysis project Ga0315327, IMG submission 203460) | Ammonia-oxidizing marine archaeal communities from Monterey Bay, California, United States - M1 100m 32315 | ecosystem: Environmental > Aquatic > Marine > Coastal | place: USA: California... | reverse complement strand
CTCATTGAGTCCTTTCTCGTCGAAAAGGGCTTGGGTCACCTCCTGGCTTGAGAGGACTAGTCCGGGCCTATATATGCGATGTGCAAGACCACGCCGTACAAATTATCGATCTCGTCGAAAGCTCCCGCGAAATGGCAAATAGCCTGCAAGACTTCTACATATCCGTCGTATCCAATCGAATGAACAAAGTAATGAAAGCGCTTACCATTATGACCAGCCTTTTCCCCCCGATTACCTTCTTCGCCGGATTGTACGGAATGAACTTCGAATTTATCCCCGAACTGTCATGGCCGTTCGCGTATCCAGTATTCTGAGGCATTTTCATCACCTGTACAATCAGCCTGCTCTGGTATTTTAATACGGGAAGGTTGGATAGGAAAATGAGCCCGCCAATCTAAAAATCGAACTCCAAGAATACCAATTAGCGTTCAAGTGCTCTTCTGGGTCAGTTCGACTCAACTACGCTCCTATTGTAGTTAACAATCGTTGAAGTCTCGCTCACCTCAGTTCTTACCGAAGCCGTTTGGAGGTAAAATCGGCCCTATCTCAAAGAGAATCTATAGCCAAAATAAGTAACCGCTAGATAAAGCATCCCCGGGGCTCGCCCCGAGGTATTTCAAAGGTAGCGACGAACCCGTCGATAGGCTCCGGATAAGGGACCAGCTTCGAAGTATTCAACCAAAGAGAATGGATCCTAATCTAACGATAGACCCTATTTTCGCCTATCTAAACGAAATTCGAAACGACACTAGAATTGATACGCAATCGTCGTGCCAATTTGCATTGGGTTAGCGAGCGCTTCGTAGCGACGTTCCCCTTCTCCATTATCGAAGAAGAACACGCGGCTCGCGTATTTTTCGTCTAACAGGTTTTTCGACCATAGGGAAACGCGCCAGTTTTCGAATTGGTAACCAGCGGATGCGTTTACGGTGGCGACCGCATCGCGCTTTTGGATGTGGCTATTCGATTCGAAGTACGAATCTCTTCCGGCCAAGGCGACGGACCCGAAGAGACGAGAATCCGCATTGTAATCGAGACGAAGATTGTAGTTGAAGCTAGGAGCATTCGATAGTTCGCGCTCAGGAACGAGACCTCCTGGATCAGTATAGGAATGTCTATCTGTATCTATAAAACCTATACCTGCGTTTATCCCCCAGTTTTCGCTAAGCTTCCACTGCAGTTCTGCTTCGGCTCCCTTGTGCGTCGCGCCATCGCCATTCACCGTTAAGTAACGAAAGAAACCTCCCGCACCTACTGAGTCGCGGAGCTGAGCATCATCGCGACTGAGGTGAAATGCGGTGATTTGTCCGGTCAATCGGCGATCCATCCAGCTTCCTTTTAAACCGGCTTCGACGTTCCAGAGCCTTTCTTCGCTGTATACGCTTGGGTACTCGGGAGTAGTGAACGTACCGCTATTGGCACCGCCAGCCTTGTAGCCACGAGCGATACTGGCAAAAACCATAGCGCCTGCATCAAGATCATGCTCCAGGGTAAGCTTGCCGCCGAAGACGCTGTCGTCGTTACCGCTTTTCCCATCAAAGAGAAATCCTTGATAGTATCCGCGTTCGTTGGACTCGGAATCGAACGCAACGTCGTGGATTTCGTATCGCAAGCCTGCGATGAGTCGGGTCCCTTCAGCCAGTTGGAAAGCCATTTGACCGAATACAGCGATGGTCTCTGATTCGTAGACCGAATCCACATCTGCCTGACCAAAAAACCGTTCACCCTGACTTGGGTCACCGTCGCGGTAGTGCACGTCGGAGTTCTCTTGAAGGTTTTGGTAGTACAATCCAGCTGTCCAGCGGTGGGCGCTATTACTATCGCTGTCAATTCGTAGTTCCTGGTTGTATACCTCTCGATCGCGCATCGTGGAAAGAAAACCAGCGTAGGATGCATCCGTCCAGTCGGCATCATAGCTATAAAATGAATCGGAATTCATTACAGACGTTTTCGAAGTGACCGTGTAGCCTTCCTCTGTATCGAACCGGCCTTTCAAGCTAAAACCAAGCGACTCTTGCTCGTCTCGTCCCGGCTCGTTGGAGAAACTTTTGAAGGCGTCGTTACCCATAGAAAACAGGTCGTATCCATCATTTATATCCGCATAAAACAGGGCCGCGTCCCATTGGTAGTTCGCTTCCTTCAAGCGGAGCTTGAGGCGTGCACTGGTTTCATTGTGCTCGTTGGTATCGTCGCGTTCGAGAAACTCATTGTCGTAAAATCCATCGCTTTGCTGGTGTTTCAATGCAAAGCGCATGGTCAGTTTTTCAGGATCGTTTTCGGAAAGCGGACCGCCGATCGCGAACTCACAGCCAAACAAAGAATCCTCACCGATGCTCGTTTTCGCGTATCCGGTCCTGTAGGGGGTTGGGTCCGTGCTCACGATGCGGATCAATCCTCCGGCCGCATTGGCTCCAAAAGCTCCGGCTTGGGGACCTCGAAGAACCTCGACCTGCTTCACGTCGAAAAGACTTCCAACGGAACCGAGCCCAGTGAAGTCCATATCGTCGATGAGAAATACCACTGCGGAATCAGGGGACTCGCCTTCGAACTGCGAGTTTTCGCCGATGCCTCGAATCTGAATGTAGCGAGAACGAGAAGTGCCACCGGTTGCGGTGAGGTTTGGCAAGTAGGCTGAAATGTCGTCAAAGTGACTCAGTTCCGGGTTATCGAGCGTTTGCTGATCTAGCACGCTAACGCTCGCTGTCGTTTTGCTAAGCTCTGCCTGCCATAGATCGCCGGTCACTATCGTGGAGGGCAATTCGATGGAGTTGCCGGTCGCATTGGCGACTTCTTGTGCGTTCGTTAGCACTGGCGTTAGAAGCGAGAAAACGCCGCTCACTGCCAAGGTCTTCAATGTATTAATTTTCTTCATGTAGGATCTCAATATTTGTTGTTGAGACCCGGTAATTAGCGAAGAAAGGCGAATTCTCTCTGAAACCAGAATCGAACTCATTCCTTTTCCTACGCCGGTATCAACCGGATCAGGTTCTAAGGGACCGTTTCTGTGCTGCTCGTCATTCCGATCAGCAAGAAAACTATCTCAGACCCATGCCAGGTCGCCCCTAAGGATTCGATCAGTGGGTAGATCAGTTTTCACATTTGTCAATAGCGAGTGCTCTGAACTTGTGGTTACGGGTGCGTATTAATTTGGTAGGGCCGCCTCATCGAAGATCCTGAGCGAAGTCGAAGGGCCCAGGCCACAGCGGAGCCTAAATCAAAAACTTGGGTTCTGCTGCGGCCTCGCCGATGCCGCCCTACCATTTCTAAAATCCACCCTGCGAACTGAGCATTTTATTTCGAGAGTGGACAGTTTTGAGAAATTCCCCTTTCGAAGGAGGTATCTTCTATGGAAGCTATCATAACTCATATTCAACAAACCTCGATGGTAGAGTGGCTCGGAACCGCCGCCGGCCTGACTGGGGTCACGTTAAGTATCAAAGAGAAGGTCCTCGCCTGGCCGTTTTTCATAATCTGCTACGGGCTTTACGCCTACTTGAGCTTCGGTGCATTGCTCTACGCGGCGATGCTTCTAAATGCCTGCTTCATTCCGTTTGCACTTTATGGCTGGTGGAAATGGGGAATGGCTTCGCGAGTAAAAACCGAGGATGCTTCGTCCAGCGATTCGCTTCCGATTGCGTCGCTGAATCTCAGACAAATCGCAGCGATTGCAGCGATAGGCCTTTTGGCGACCATTGGAATCGCGACTATTCTGCTGCGGTACACCGAAGGGGCTTTCCCCTACCTCGACGCCTTTGCCACCTCTCTATCGATTCTCGCCCAATGGATGCTTAGTCGTAAGTATATCCAAAATTGGATCGCATGGATCGTTGCAGATACGGCTTTTATCATCCTTTGGGGAATTCAGGGCTACTGGGTATCAGTCGGGATGTTTACCATTTTCACAGTCCTAGCAGCATTTGGATACATGAGCTGGAGAAAGGAATTGTCAAAAAATGCTCGCTGAGTCTAACAAGGTTCGACGTATTGTTTTTATCGGTGCGGAATGCACCGGAAAAACCAACATCGCTCAAGCCATCGCAAAGCGTCTCGAGGAACCCTGTTCGAACGAATACGTGCGGCAGTATGTCGATCAACTCGATCGCCCACTCAACCAATCCGACCTAGAGCCCATTGCACGAGGACAAATCCGCATTGAAGATGAAGCCTATGCGAAGGCGTCTAAATACGCTTTTCACGATACTAACTTGCTCTCATCGATTCTCTACGCGGAGCATTATTTCGATACGCATATTGCTTGGGTCGATGAATTGTTTCAAAGCCGGAACTATAATCACTATTTCTTCTGCCAGCCAGATATTCCCTGGAAAGCGGATCCAGGCCAGCGCGAAAGCCCGCAGGAGCGTGAGAAACTGCACGTGCAATTCGAATCGATCCTAACGCGATTTCGGATTCGCTACACCACCCTCGAGGGATCACTGGAACAACGAATAAATGCAGTTCTAGAAACTTGTATCTGAAAAATTGGCTGATCGTCGCGGGGATCGACTGACAAGAAAAGACTCATCGATAGATTTCACACAACAAGGGTTCCTAAGTAACTACAAAGGTAGGCAGGACCGGGTCGGTTCTTTTGGCAACCAAAACGGAGGATCGAGCCAATCCTCCCTATCAAAGCCGAAATAAAGCATCCCCGGGGCATGCTCCGAGGTATTTCAAAGGTAGCGACCGATCTCCGAGCGGTCATTATGGTTGAAGTAGCTGAACGACTGCGTCGTTCAGTTGCCGCTTGGAGATCGGCCGCTACCAAATTCAGCAACGAAGAACTTCTAGGAGTATCCAAACCGACGTTACACGCATCTTCCTAACCCTTGGTTCCCCGAACACTATTTCGAAACTGAGAACCGTCGCGTTGCGATTTTCTCCACGGTAGGAAAATCTTTTGGAATCGCTTGCGTAACCTTACCGCTAGCCGCCCATTCGGCACCACGCAGAAAGGTAGCAATAAAGCCAACACCTTCGAGTGCAGCGGTGTCGTGCCCGAGTGTTGTATGGAAAACTCGTCCCTTCCCGTAGTCGATGACCATAAGCATTGGCTCATGACGATCTGTCGGAGCATTCTCGCTTCGATCCTTTCCCGTAGCCAAGATGGTCATGTTCTCCGCTGGGCCGCGGAGCGTCGCATAGCATTCGTCCTCCGAAGTTAGCCATTTTTTCGGCAGGCCTCGCGTTATGGGGTGACCGGATTCACGAAGCGTAATGTGAAATTCATGCCGCTTGCCATGCCCGCCAGATTTGCCGTTCGGTGCGTCGTCCCGTACCAATTTGCCAGCGTTGTCGTAGAAGATATGAGAACCATTATGGGGTTTACGCCCGCCCCAGCCGCCAATTCCGATTATCTTATTATATTCTTCCCACTGACCAAAGGAGTTATTGGCTGCGTGCACCGAAACAAAACCGCCTCCATTCCGCACATAGACTTCAAACGCGCGTTGCGTCTCGACCGGCCAATCGGCAGCATTGTTACCGAAGTTGGAGATGACGACATCGTAGTCTCCGAACGAAGGCTTGAAACTCGGATCCGGTTTGGAATCTGGCAGATCCTCCGTTGCGCCTACATTGGCAAGCGGAAGCCATTTCCCTTCACGCTTTTCGCCATTCCAAGTGAAACGAGTACGGTCAACATCGACCTCAAAGAGACCGGTCGCTTCCAAATACTGCTTCATCATAATAGTCGACTTGGGCCAAACAGAGTGGTTGTTTTGGCCATCGATGATAAGCGCCTTGAGCTTTGCTTCAGCACTGGCTGCAAAAGCAAGAATGCCGAGTGCGAATAGAAGGGTTGTTTTTGTTCGTATCATGTTATCATTAGATTTTGGTTACGTCTAAATTTCATTTTATTCCAGAGAAAGCCGACCCTCCAACGGTCCCCACATTATAAACAGCTATAGCAGACAACCTAAGCACTAATATACGTTTTAAGGTAAATGGAGGCACCCAAAGTATCCTTTCGAAGATGGATCCGCCCATCAGCTTCCGCCATCAAATTAGGAATGTAAAACTTAAGAGGACACTTGCCATGGCTCATCCTATAAGCTCGCGCACGACACGTCCGTGTACATCGGTTAGTCGATAACGTCTGCCTTGAAATAGGTAAGTGAGGCGCTCATGATCAATCCCCAACTGGTGCAGAATGGTAGCGTGCAAATCGTGCACCGACACTTCGTCACGGACCGCTTGGTATGAAAAATCATCCGTCTCCCCATAGTTCAAACCGGCCTTGAATCCGCCACCTGCCACGATCTTAGTGAAACAATTAGCGTGGTGATCCCGTCCATAGGAATCCAGCACCTTGCCGTTCTGACTGAAAGCGGTACGCCCGAATTCCCCGCCCCAAACCACGATCGTGTCTTCAAGCAATCCACGCTGCTTCAAATCCCGAATCAAAGCCGCGCTTGCCTGATCAGTTTCCTGGCAACGCTTGGGCAGATGATCGGGCAAGTCGAAGTGATGGTCCCATCCGGAATGGTAGAGCTGGATGTAACGCACATCCCGTTCGGCCAGTCGTCGGGCCATCAGACAGTTAAAGGCATAGGTACCAGGCTTGCGGGCATCTTCCCCATATAGCTTGAAGGTCGATTCCGGTTCGTCAGACAAATCGCTCATTTCGGGAATCGACGTCTGCATACGGAAGGCCATTTCATATTGATCGATACGCGTATCCACATCAGGATTACCGCTTCGCTCCAGCTCCTGACAGTTAAGCTCATTGATCGTATCCAGAATCTGACGCTGCTCGTGCAGTGTTTTGCCGGAGGGATCATTTAGATACAGCACCGGGTCGGTTCCGGATCGGAAGCGGACGCCTTGATGGCGTCCTGGCAGAAAACCGCTGCCCCAAAGTCGTCCATTCAACGGCTGCATATTCCCAAGGTCTCCGCTCGAGACCAGAACCACGAAATCCGGTAGATTGCGATTCATCGAGCCCAAGCCATAACTCAACCAAGACCCGATACTCGGACGTCCTGGCAAGCCGTGACCGGTCTGCATGAACGTCATCGCTGGATCGTGGTTCACTGGGGTTGTGCTGACGCTTCGAATCGTACAAACGTCGTCGACGATTCGACTCATATGCGGCAGGAGTTCGCTCCTCCACGATCCGCACTCGCCGTATTGTTTGAAGGAATACTGAGTATTGATTACCGGGTGGATTTTGTGATCGTCCGTAAACCCCGTTAATCGCCCCTTCTGCTGCACATACTGAAAGATATCCGTGCCGTGAAATTTGCCGAGGGCCGGTTTATAATCGAAAAGGTCCAGCTGCGAGGGGCCACCGGACTGGAACAGGTAGATGACGCGGCGAGCTGTCGGCCTATGATGAGAAAGCATACTTGGAGCGGACTCTTGTGCCAACAAGTTGCCCAGAGCCATCGAGCCAAGCCCGCCAACAATCGTTTTCAGGGCCTGCCGACGATTCATGCGAGTTAGCGTAGATTCGATCTCGTTCATAATCTACTTTCGGATTATGGTTTCGCTTAAGTTCAACAGGGCATGGCAAACATCTGCCAACGCAGCCACTTGAGCGACATCGAGAGTGGTGTCGGTCCGTGAATCGCCCACGCCCAGCAATTGAGAAGCGGCGTCCGGATTCTTAACGTAGCGGTCCAATCGGCTCGCATAAAGGTCCTCCAAGAGCAATCGCTCGCGGTCTTCAGGCGGTCGCGATAAGAGAACACGAAAAACGTGGTCAATGGGATCCGCTTCACCCACCCCGACTTCCGCCAAGCGCCGTGAGGCTTCGATATACGTCGGACCATGCAAGGTGACGAGCGCCTGCAACGGCGTATTCGTAGACTCGCGCTCGACGCTACAGACGTCGCGATTAGGCGCATCGAATACAGCCATAGCCGGATGCAGGACACCCCGACGCCAGTACGTGTACATGCTCTTCCGGTAGAGCCCCGGTCCGGTTTCCTGCTCATAGATCTCGGCATGGCTTTCAGGCGCGTTCAGGTCCTCCCAAACCCCTTCCGGCTGATAAGGCATGACACTGGGGCCGCCTACCTGTCGCTCAAGCAGACCGCCAATCAACAAAGCCTGATCCCGAATCATCTCAGCAGGTAAGCGAAATGTAGGACCACGGGCGAGGAGGCGATTTTCCGGATCCTCCAAATTAGGGCGAAAATTAGACGACTGCCGGTAGGTGGCCGACAATACGATAGAGCGAATCAAGTGATGAAGGTCCCAGTCGTTTCGACGAAATTCGACGGCCAGCCAATCCAACAACGAGGGATGACTGGGCTGCGCTCCCTGAACACCGAAATTGTCAGGCGTATCAACCAGACCGATACCGAAAAACTGCTGCCACAAACGGTTGACCGCGACCCGAGCAAAGAGCGGGTTATCGCTGCTCGTCAGCCACTGAGCTAAGCCAAGGCGATCTTGGGAATACGCATCAAATGGGGGAAGGATTTCAGGCGTGCGGGCTTCGACAGGTTTTCCTGGCTGATCGAAAAGTCCCTGCTCCAAGATATAGCTTTGACGAGATACAGCCTCCATGACCATAACCTGGATCTTTTCAGCCTCCGGATTGTTCGATTCCTTTGGTTCGTATTCAATGAACGGAGGCGCCCCCTTTGCTTTATGTTTGAAGCCTTTCTCCCCAGGTGCGCCCATCTCAGAGCTGGTGTTAAAGAATGCGAACAACGAGTAATAGTCCTTCATCGTTAAGGGATCGTACTTGTGATCATGGCATCGCGTACACTCCATCGTCAGACCGAGAAAGAGCGTACCAGCAGTCGTCGTTTTGTCATTGGCATACATGACGCGATACTCTTCATCGATGATACCACCCTCGATCGAATGAGGGTGGTTTCGATTGAATCCGGTGGCGATCATCTGCCGCTCGCTTGAATTATCCAGAAGATCGCCGGCCAATTGCTCAGTGATAAACTGATCATAGGGCATATTTCCGCGAAAGGCCTCGATCACCCAATCACGCCACGGCCACATGCTGCGGGAATTATCGAATTGAAACCCGTTGCTGTCGGCATAGCGGGCATTATCAAGCCATATAGTAGTCATGCGCTCAGCATAGTCCACACTGCCCAGCAGTCGATCGACGACACGTTCCTCCGCTCGCGGCGAACCATCAGCTACGAAGGCTTCGATCTCCGCAAGCGTCGGCGGCAAACCGGTCAGATCCTGAGTAACGCGACGCAACCAGGCGCTGCGCGTAACTTTAATCGCCGGTTCGATACCCTTCGCTTCAAGTCTGGCCAAAACAAACGAATCCACCTTAGTAATCGGCCACGATGTGTTCTCAACCGTGGGGAGCGACGGCGATTTCGGAGTTTGAAATGCCCAGTGCCCGTCCCATTGCGCTCCTTCTGCGATCCAGCGTTTCAACAGATCCTTTTCGGAATTCGACAGCGACAAATGAGAATCAAGCGGAGGCATGACCTCATCCTCATCCAAGCTCATTATTCGTTCGACCAGCGAGGACGATTCGGGCCTACCGGGCACAATGGCAAACCGTGACGCCTTCGGCGGTGACTTCGCTGGTAACCCATTCACAGCTCGCAGCATGCTCCCCTCCGCATATTTCACCGCAATCAGATCCGCCATAGCTCGAACCTCCGTATCCAAGCGCAAGCCACCCTCGCCATTCTCGCTCTCTTCACTGCCATCCGGCCCGTGACATTTGAAGCAACGATCAGACAGAAGCGGTCGGATGTCTGCATTGAACGAAACCTCCCCAACCGCCCCCCAGCACACAAACAAGAACGGGGCAAAACATGCCAATTTAGGGATAGAAACTCGAGTCTTCACAATAGCGATTGATAGACTCAGAAGAGAGATTGAACGCAGCGGAACTGCAACAAGAAACAAACGGATCGGCAGCTTACTCGAAGCAACTGCCCCCTTGCCGAGCAATCGTTTCAATGAAGCGACTACACCCTTCTTCGCTCCCCCTAGCTAGATCAAGGCGGACATCAGCCTCATTCATCGTGCAGCAAAAACGCTTTCGCTTCCGGAGCATTTCCATCCTTCCAACCGTAGAAGAGAAGCATTCCGTCAACGATAGAACCGTCCGGTCTCTCAACGGATTGAATATTATTGTACTTCCACCCTGAATACTGGTTAACATCCTGAAAAAGTCTTCTTTCCTTTTTCCAAGTATTGCCCATGTCAGTCGAAGTCCATTCCTCGATAGCGCCACCGCCGTATCGATCCATATCGCCTGTTACGTTCAAGTACCCCTCTCCCTTAAGAAGATAAGCATGCAAAACGCCGTCATCAGTCTCGGTGATATGTCCGCTATTCCAATGGTGATTGGAATTCGTGATGCGCGTACGTTTCCATTTTTCATTTACGCGCCTTACATAATGATAGCTAAGCGACTTCTCATGCTTTACATCCGAAATATTGTGGAGAAAACTCACTTGATCATCTTCGTCTACTCGAATGGTAGGAATGATACCACCCCCTCGCCATTCAGTATCCCAGATCATGCATTGGCTATTCGCAGTTTCACGATCAATTGGCGTCTGCAAAACCTCTCCCTTATCGTTCACGGCTTCATGCGTTCTCAGATCAATCTTCACGTAGTAAAGATTGTATTTATAGTTACTCGGCACGCGATTGCCATAAAGCGGATTCTGCATTCTTCTTATATCCAGCTCTCCGCTTGCAATCTCTTGAGGCGATACCGGCCTTTTATAATCATCGTAAGCAACAAAACCGAGATGCAAGTAGTTCCCGTCCTTGCTTACTTCCTTCGCTGTATAGGTCGACCAATCCGTATCCTTTCCTAGGTGTAGGTCCAAATCGAGTACATCATGCTCAGGTCTTTCCCAGGTTTTCCCGTTGTCACTCGTAATCCGATACGTCCACGAGCTGTAGTGCCCATCCGTACGAAAGAACACCAATTGCTTATCATCGTAAATACGGCTCATCCACTGATAAGACATTTTAGGAGAAGGCGCCGTACTTTCACTCCAATCATCCCTACTCGATCCGATGCTGCCGGCTTTATCGGAAACCAAATGCGTGCCGAGATCATGATGCCATCCATAGAACACATGCAGTTTCTCTTCCAAGTCTGCCCAAATCACCGGGCCATCATGGTGATCGGCACTGAACGTTTCAGCCAAGGCAACCGTCTCGGAAAATTCGCCGGAATCCGGATCATAGGTAACCGCCATCGGCCTAGCTTCCGCCTTTCGCTTTGAATTCTTATTCTCTTTCAACCTGCCCTCGCCATTAAAGACGATATGCAGTTTGTCATTCAGATAAACTGCCTGAGGCCTCTGCCTTGCATCGTAAATCATTTTGACGATTCCGCCCTCGCCAAAAGACACAACTTTAGGCTCCGCTTCGTTAGTCCCTCCCGCCATCGAGAGCGGCATGGCGATTGCGGTAAACAAGATCGATAAGAGGTATTTTTTCATAATTGAAATTTCCTTATTCAATAAAATCGAGAATTCATCAAACCTATTAAATCGCCGCACCGGATCATTCATTTCAACCATGAGGGAATCGAATCATTCTCTAGCCAATTTTCCACACGCCTATCCAATTTATCAGGTTTCCAATCCGAAGTACCCGCAGGAAGCACTTCCGTCTGAGGTAGCGATTTTCGATGATCCGCAATAACTCCAGCGTATTCAGGATTCTGAGCCAAATTGGTAAACTCGCCCGGGTCATTCCGATGATCGTAAAGCTCTTCACCTCCGTCCCGGTAACGTATGTATCGGTAGCGTTCGCTTCGCACAGCATGGTTTCCGTAATACCAAGTGCTGAGCACAGGCTTATCCCATTTCTTATTCGGGTTTCGAATGAGCGGCCCCAAACTTTGCCCTTCCAGCCTATCGGCCTCAGGGAGCCCACACAATTCGACTAGCGTCGGGTAGACGTCCAACAGGCTCACCACTCTTTTCGAAACTTTCCCTTTGGTCTTCTGACCAGGAACACTAAAAAACAAAGGAACTTGAGTAGACTCTTCCCATAGGGATTGCTTCCGCCAATGCTTCTTTTCTCCCATATGCTGACCGTGATCCGACCAAAGCACAACGACTGTATTGTCCGCGTATTCACTGTCGCTGAGAGCTGTCAATACCTTCCCCAATTGGTCGTCCACAAAGGAAACGCAAGCCAGGTAAGCCAAAACCATCTCCCGCCAATAGGTATCGCTCAAATTGACCACCGCGTAGTGATCGCCCGTCTTGATCGTGCCATAGGCAATCGATTTGCCCATAACCGGAATATCCGACATTTCATCGTCGGGGACCTCTGGCATAACGATCTCATCCAAGTCATAAAGATCGAAATATTCCTTGGGGGCCGTATACGGAACATGGGGACGAACAAATCCGACTGCCATGAAAAACGGTTTCTCGTGATCTTCCTGCAGCTGATCGACCGCCCACTCCGCGATCAGCTCGTCGAACATCTTACCATTCGGCATATCATCCCGATCCAAAGCGCCCCAGCAAAGCGAATTGCCATCGTCGAAATCAGCCCCGTACCGATCGATGATCTGACTGCCTTCTTTGGGAAAAGGATAGAATTTCGTTCCGCCATAGCCTTCGCCACGCGCTTTCAGCTTTTTCGACACTTTGTAATCGGGGGCCGTCTCATCCCAAAAGTCATCGGTTCGTTCCTTGTAGTCGCTCACTCCTCCATGGAAGACCTTTCCAACAGCCAGCGTTTTGTAACCGTTGTCCTTGAAATACTGCGGCAACATCTTGTGGTCGCCCATCACATCGTCATAGGACCTTCGCATAGCAGAGGTCGATCCGTACCAGCCCGTAGTGACTGGATGGAGACCGCTCAATAGCGAATTCCGAGAGGCCGTGCAAACCGCCTGCGAACAGTGGGCATTATCAAACTGCACGCCTTGACTAGCCAATCGATCCATATGCGGCGTGATCGCCTGCGGGTGTCCCCCTTGGGAGCCCGTCCAATCATTCAAGTCGTCGATCGAGATAAAAAGAACATTTGGCTTCAACGAACTCACTACCGATGATTTCTGAGCTAGTGCTGAAACAGCGAACATCAAATAGGCAATGATCGCGCAAAAGGAATTCAAAAACAGTAAATATCGCTTCATAGGGTGTACATTCGAGTAACTGCCAAATTTGAAATTTTGGACGAAACAATTGATTTTGACGAAAACTCGAAACGAAATTCAGTTTAAGCCACAACTTTCAGCCCATCGCAGTACAACGAACTTCTGCTGTTACTCGATCCATATTGGCTGGGTGAACGCTCCGTTATTGGCAATGTCCCAGATTTCGAGACGAACCCAACTGCGATCGCTCAAATCGACTTTGAGATCGAGGTCGCGTTCGCCGAATTCTTGAGTATCGGTCATGTCGATATGGTCCCGGTAGATCGTTTTTCCATCGCCCAAAACGGTCACCATGCGAGACAGTGGATAGGTCCATTCGATGTCGGCTTTAAGACGGGCCTTTGCAAGCTTGGACGATTTCTTCAAAGACTGCCCGCTTTCTTTGCCATTGATCGAAAACTCAGGAATCAGAATTTCGCCGCCGTCGGCATCACCGCTTCCACCAGCACCTTAAAAAAATCTATGATCTCTGCTATGGCGAAACGAACGATCGCCGCCGCGAGTTAGATTTCCCAAAACATGGGATTCGATCACCACTAAGTCAGCCCCCTTATCCTTTTCTGGCCAAAATGGCCGACGCGTTTCATAGCTCCCGCAAGGCAATACAGACAAGCCGTCTATTACTTGACAAAGTCCATAACTTTACAAAATCTAAAAATGTGATTGATCCCGCTGAGATGCTCCGCGGACGCAACGTCCCCGTTACCGTTCAACGTCTTGCCGTAATGCGAGCCGTATCCGGTAATCCCCATTCCACGGCCGATGTCATTGCAGAGGAAGTTCGTATCCAAATTGGATCCATATCCCGCCAAGCAGTATACAACGTCTTAGGAGTGCTTGCTGATAGAGGGCTCATTCGACGTATACAACCCGCAGGCTCGCCTGCACTCTACGAGGATCGAGTCGGTGACAATCATCATCACATCATATGTCGCGACTGCGGGTCTGTGGCTGATGTAGATTGTGCCATCGGAGACACGCCATGCCTAACCGCAAGCAACAATTCAGGATACCTTATAGACGAAGCTGAAGTTATCTTCTGGGGAACCTGTCCCCAATGCCTTACCAGGTAACTTTCAATCAACCCTTTCATTTAATTCACAATCACGATCAACACCTGAAAACAAAAGATTCCAAATGTCAGAAAACATAAGCAAATGCCCCGTCATGGGAGGAGCCAACTCTCACGACGCAGTCGGAACGACAGCCAACCAGCACTGGTGGCCGAACCAATTGAACCTAAAAATCCTTCACCAGAACCCACCTTCGTCCGATCCCATGGATGGTGATTTCAACTACGCAGATGAATTCCTGAAAATCGATCTCGATGAACTGAAACAGGATATCGAGAAAGTAATGACAACTTCTCAAGACTGGTGGCCCGCGGACTATGGCCACTACGGTCCCTTCTTCATTCGAATGGCCTGGCATACTGCAGGTACCTACCGCACACTCGACGGGCGAGGCGGCGCAGCATCCGGCACCATGCGCTTCGCTCCCCTCAACAGCTGGCCCGACAATGTAAACCTCGACAAGGCGCGTCGACTACTCTGGCCAATCAAGCAAAAGTACGGTCGAAAACTCTCCTGGGCCGACCTAATGGTCTTTACCGGTAACTGTGCTTTAGAATCGATGGGACTCAAAACCTACGGTTTCTCGGGCGGACGCGAGGATGTCTGGGAACCGGAAGAGGATATCTATTGGGGCTCCGAGACCGAGTGGCTGGGAGACGAACGCTACTCCGGTGACCGGGATCTCGAAAAGCCTCTTGGGGCCGTGCAAATGGGATTGATCTACGTGAATCCCGAAGGGCCAAACGGCACCCCTAGTGCCCTTGCCGCAGCCAAGGATATACGCGAGACCTTTGCCCGCATGGCGATGAACGATGAAGAAACCGTTGCTCTCATAGCAGGAGGCCATACTTTCGGTAAAGCCCACGGCGCCGCCGATCCAGATAAATACGTCGGCCCAGAGCCCGAGGGAGCCAGCACCGAAGAACAAGGCCTCGGCTGGAAGAACACATACGGAAGCGGCAATGCAGGTGACACCATCGGCAGCGGATTAGAAGGCGCGTGGACCCCCACGCCCATCAAGTGGGATAACAGCTACATGGAAACGCTCTTCAAATACGATTGGGATCTTACCAAAAGCCCTGCTGGAGCCCAGCAATGGGTTCCAACAGATCCAGCGGCTAGCAGCACCGTACCAGACGCCCATGACCCGTCTAAAACGCACGCTCCAATAATGTTCACAACTGACCTAGCTCTAAGGATGGATCCCATCTACGAGCCTATTTCGAGACGCTTCTACGAGAACCCAGACGCACTAGCCGAATCATTCGCCAAAGCCTGGTATAAATTGACCCATCGCGACATGGGACCGATCACTCGCTGCGTCGGATCTCAAGTTCCTGCAGAACCGCAATTGTGGCAAGATCCTGTGCCTGAGGTCGACCACGATTTGGTCGGCGAGCAAGACGTAGCGGCTTTGAAGGACAAATTACTCGATTCCGGATTGTCGGTTTCCCAACTGGTTTCGACCGCTTGGGCCTCGGCAGCCTCATTCCGTGGAACCGACAAACGCGGTGGAGCAAACGGAGCGCGTATCCGCCTGGCTCCTCAAAAGGACTGGGAAGCCAACCAACCGGAAGAATTGGCGAAGACATTGTCGGTTCTAGAAGGTGTCCAAAACGATTTCAACAGCGCCCAATCTAACGGGAAGAAGATCTCCCTAGCTGACATCATCGTACTTGGTGGATGCGCAGGCGTGGAAGCAGCTGCAAAGAAGGCCGGCCATGACCTGCAAGTGCCTTTCTCTCCTGGACGCTCGGATGCCACGCAGGAGCAAACCGATGTCGAATCATTCGGAGTCCTCGAACCCGTTGCAGACGGATTCCGCAATTACTTGAATCCGGACTACGCAAAATTCGCCGAAAGGCTGCTCGTGGATCGAGCGTTTATGCTAACGCTGAGCGCGCCTGAGATGAGCGTATTGATCGGCGGACTACGAGTTCTCGACACGAACGTCGCCCAATCGCAACTTGGCGTCCTCACCAAACAGCCCGAAACGCTTACAAACGATTTCTTCGTGAATCTTCTCGATTTGAATACGAAGTGGGAGAAGTCGAAACGATGCGAATACTTCTACGAAGGCAAGGACATCGATTCCGGCGAAATGAAATGGATGGGCAGTGCAGTCGACCTCGTTTTCGGATCGAACTCCCAACTTCGAGCTATTTCAGAAGTCTACGCCTGCGACGACGCCGGTGAGACCTTCGCTCGCGACTTCGTGGCGGCTTGGGATAAGGTTATGAATCTCGATCGATTCGATCTGGATTAAGCATATACGCTTATCTGTTTTTCACTTACCTAACATCGAAGGACCTCAGCGGCTGCTTGTTCTCAAGCAGCCGCATAAGTTGTATCAACCGATAGGGTTGATCGGGACGGACAAACCTAACGATTGCAGATGGGCAGACTAACCTAACCCACTTCAATTTCTCGCTCTTTCGTATTCAGGATTCACTGCCTGATCACCCCACTGCTCAAGCACACCCTTTAGGGCGACAACCGTTTCAGGGTACTGCCCTTTGTCATCCGTTTTCTTCATCCAACGCATTAATATCTTCCTATGTCTTTCAAGGTGCTTCGCGTACTTCGGGTCATCGGCTAAGTTGTTAATCTCGAATGGATCGTTTTTGAGATCGTAAAGCTCTTCCGCAACGCGCTTCGGAGCCCACGAAAAGCGCTGGGCCGCATTCATTTTCCCTTCATTGTAAGACTTGCGGGCATCGACCAAATAATCGCTTCCATCACGATACTGAGCCTGCATAAACGGACGATCCGTCATAAAGTTCTTCAAATACTTGAAACGTTGAGTCGTCACCGCCCGAACGCGATCGATCGTGAAATCGCAACGATCCCTAGCGGAAACCACATAGTTCCGCTTAAATCCTTCAGCGAACAGATCCTCACCTTCAACCCAGACCGGTTTTTCAATTCCGCCTAAAACCAACGTTGTCGCCGAAATATCAATACCGCTCACAAGGTCCTTCCGTACCGCGCCTTTTTCTACGCCCGGACCGACTGCTATCATCGGTACACGAATACCGCCTTCATACAGCCATTGCTTGTCGCGATATAGCTTCATCCCATGATCGGTCCAAAAGAAAATGACTGTATTATCATAAACCCTCTCCCGTTTAAGCATATCGACAATTTTTCCGACTTCCTCGTCCGTTTGGCGAATGGTATCATAGTGATGAGCGATCTCTCTGCGAATTGACGGAATATCGGGATAATAGGGCATCACTTCAATCTTCGACTGATCCGTATGCGTTTTACCACTACCTTTTTTTAATTTCTCAACGCCGGTGTAGTTGCCGTTATTTTTTCCACCAGCCAATTGAAACTGAACGAAAAACGGCTTATCCTTAGGACGGTTTTTGAACACCGGTCCAGACGGAGCCCAAGTCTCTATGTTTACATCATAGAGAAGCTCGCTCTTGTCCTCTGTCAGGCGGGCACCCGTGCCATACCCAGTCTTGAAGCGTTTCATCTGCTTCGCGGCTCCATCAGTGCCCTTTTCAACTGCCCACGTGAAATTAAAATCGTTCTTAGGACCATTGTTAACGACATAGTAGCCGCTGTCTCGCAATTGCTGATAAACGGTGCGGTACTTCTCGGGCAGATCAATCACCTCGCCCGGAACTCGCTGACGCGAACTGCGATGATTATGAACGCCCAAACTCGTCTGCATGGCGCCATAAGCGATCGCCGACCGCGTTGCCGAACAAACGCCCGCTGGCATGTACGCTCGATCGAAACGCATACCTTCTGCCGCGAGCTGATCGATATTCGGAGTAGGTACTGTAGAGTCGCCATAGCAACCCATCCAATCGTTCATATCTTCCGTGAAGATCCAAACAATATTGGGACGTTGATCAGCAGCGCCAAGCGGCAAAGCTACGATTAAAAGAAGAAGGTATTTCATTTTTTTGTGGTGCATGAGAAAATTTGGCTGCAACGTCACTCTTTCATCTAGCTCTATAAAATCAGAGTTGACCGATCCACACAGCGAAGGAACGAACTCCAATAAAAGGTTTTTTCTAGCCCAATAAGGTATCCAGCTCTAATGGTTAGTCCTAGACACTCTTTCCCCATGACAATCAATCTAATCAGAAAATCGATCTTAATCTTAGGCCTTCTTGCAATCACACAGGTAGCCGCAGCCGCAAAGCAGCCAAACATACTTCTCATCGTTGCTGACGACCAAGGATACGTCGATTTCGGCTTTAGAGGACTTCGCGACGACATCAAGACTCCCGTACTCGATCGTATTGCATCCGAAGGCACAACGCTTACGAACGCCTATGCTACCAGCGCAATTTGCAGCCCCTCCCGCATGGGACTGACGAGCGGACTTCACCAAGCTCGTTTCGGCGCGTTTCACTACGGAGGTGGTCGTGGAATGAACGAGGTCGAGGTTACGAAAACCCTCCCTGCTCGACTCCAACAAGCAGGCTACCGAACCGCGCACATAGGAAAACACCATTTTGTCGGCAACCGCGGATCCAAACCGAGCCAGCACGATTTTCCCCTCGGCCTAGGATACGATCGCTTCTTCGGTTCAATTGGAGGGCGCATCCACTATCTCTATCATTCCGAGTCAAAGCGTGCCGAACATAGCCAACGCATGGCGATGGAAACGATGTGGGACAACGACCGAGCCCTCAAAGACTGGGAAGGTTTCACCACCGACGATTGGACCAACGAAGCAATCGACTTTATAGCTGAACCTTCAGATAAGCCATTCTTCGTACAAATGGCATACAACGCCGTTCACAACTTCGCTTGGCAACTTCCACCCGAAGAATTGGAAAAACGCGGCCTGCCGGTATTGGAAGACCTCAAACACCCAGAGGGACTAAGCAAAGCTGAAGCCACCAAAATCTACAACGAATGGTACGATGGCGTCCATCGCCATACTCTACCGGAGGGTCGCGGTTGGTACCTCGCTCAGCTCGAACTCATGGACGCTGCGATCGGAAGGATTCTCGACCACTTGAAACGCACTTCAATGGAAGACAACACCATCGTTATCTACACGGTCGATAACGGTGGCTGCACATCCGACTGGGCGGAAAACGGTCCGCTCGAAGGCAGTAAGTATCATCTATTCGAAGGCGGCACACGCACCATGACCCTCGTGCGCTACCCAAATCACGTGTCAGCCGGAAAGACCAACAACGATCTAATCTTCTCTCACCTCGACATCGCACCCACGGTGCTCGAATGGTGCGGCATTCCTTACGAAAACGATGCCTTCGATGGAGTCACTCAAGTCGATGCCTTAAGTGGGAAACGAACCAAATCGAATAGCGATCGGATCCTTCATTGGGACCTCGGGTTCCAATGGTCGGTCAGGTCCGGAAATTGGAAACTCATGGTAACCGAGGATGAAGCCAAGGCTGCCAATCTGGCAAAAAAGGAAGCCCTCTATGTTGCCCAAGGGGTACATCTCTACAACTTAGTCGAAGACCCGGGCGAAACCAAAAACGTAGCGGCTCATTATCCAGAAATCGTCCAACAACTCCGACGCCTACACGATGGTTGGCGAACCGAAGTCGACTCTACGAATTAGTCGCTTAACCTACTTGTCACGTAATCGGAGCCGGATTGAATACGACAAGATCGTTGGCCAAACCCAATTTATCAGCAGCGGTTTGGATCCTTCCACTCGCGATGTCTAGGATCATTCGAAACAGCTCTTCGCCAACCGTCTCGATGTCAGCCTCGCCCGTCGCTATCCTTCCAGCGTCTAGATCGATTAAATCGAACCATCGTTTGCTCAAAGCTGTCCGACTCGAAACTTTCACTACTGGAGCCATCGCCAATCCGTACGGCGTGCCTCTGCCTGTCGTGAAAACCTGAAGCGCGATCCCAGAGGCTAACTGCTGCGTTCCGCATACGAAATCACTCGCTGGCGTTGCCGCGAAAACCAGTCCCTTCTTCTTCACTTGTTCTCCATGACCAAGCACATCCGAAATCGGACTCGTTCCCGATTTTATAATCGAGCCCAATGCTTTCTCGACGATATTCGAAAGACCGCCGAGCTTGTTGCCGGGAGTAGGGTTCGCCGTACGGTCAGAATTCCCCTCCTCCAAGTAGTTGTCGTACCATGACATCTCTTCGAGAAGCGTTTTCGCTACCTCTACGTTCACCGCCCGAGGGGTCAGTAAATGAACCGCATCGCGTACTTCCGTTACTTCGGAAAACAAAACAGTCCCTCCCGAACGGACGATCATATCGGTAGCGAAACCTACAACCGGGTTTGCCGTAATACCCGAAAATGCATCACTCCCTCCGCACTGAACGCCGATCACAAGATCGCTAACCGGACAGGTCTCCCGACTACGTTTGTCTAAACGCGCAAGCCGAGTCTCAACCATTTCCATAATGCGGGCGATCATTCCTTCGAAGCCATCCTCATGGATATCCTGCAAGCAAACCACGTTAGCCTCCACATCGCTCCCCTTGGGAACCAAGCGTCCGGGCTGAAGCTTTTCACACCCCAAACCCACCACCAATACCTCTCCACCGAGGTTCGGGTTTTTAGCCAAGTTCATCAACGTACGAATCGGTATCGCCGCATTGGGCGCCTGAATGGCGACCCCACACCCATACGAATGCGTAATCGCAATCACATCATCAACATTCGGATATTTTTGAAGCAGTTCGGATTTAACCTTGCGAACCACATGATCCGCAACCCCGGTCACACACTGAACGCTCGTCATTATCCCGAGAACGTTTCTCGTCCCGACAGAACCATCCGCGTTCCTGTATCCTTCAAATGTATACCCCTCAAGGGCAGGACGATTCTTCGCTTCTCTCGTCGCCAAAGGCAGGTCCTCCAAAGCAGGTGCTTCAGGGATACGAATATGACGATCATGCAGCCATGAGCCCGCAGAGAGACTTTCTATCGCTTGCCCAATCACCTCCCCATAACGAACAACCCCTTCCCCCGCTTCGATATCCAAAAGCGTAACCTTGTGCCCCTGTGGAATAAAATCCTTCAGAACAACGCTTCCTAAAACTTCCGTCCCCGCTTGCAACCCACCATCATTGGCAATGATAGCTACATTGTCCGCAGGATCGATTTTAATAGCAATGGGGACCATATTTCAGAGGTAGGTTCGAATCAAAGATACAGAGCAACCAACTAGCAAGCAACAACACTATCGACACTCCAAGCAAAACGGAAAAGCGAAACACGACCGTCACTCCGACACGAATACAAGGGCTGCATTTCAAGAAACGTTTTATTCAATTGTTCAAGACACTCGCTATGCCAAAATCGGCCTAATCACATTTGCGGCTTCCACCCCAGTGAGCTTCATATCCAAGCCCTGAAAGGGATAGGCGAATCGTTTGGCGTCGATCCCAAGTTGGTGCAGCATGGTTGCGTGCAAGTCGCGTACGTGCACAACATCCTCGATCGCACTATATCCAAGTTCATCCGTCGAGCCGTAGCTGATTCCACCTTTGACTCCGCCGCCTGCCATCCACATGGAAAATCCTTTTATATGGTGATCGCGGCCCGCATCGCCTTTGCCCTGGAACATGGGTGTGCGTCCAAATTCGCCTCCCCAGACGACCAGCGTATCCTCGAGCATGCCGCGCCGTTTTAGGTCGGTCAGCAGAGCCCAAGTCGGCCTATCTGTCAGACCACAACAGATATCCATGTATTTCTTGAGGTCGCCGTGATGATCCCAACCGCGATGATAAAGTTGTATAAAGCGAACGCCTCGTTCGGCCAAGCGCCGTGCCAAAAGGCAATTGGACGCGTAGGAGCCATCGCCTGGGGTCGCTCCGTAGAGATCGAGGGCGCTCTGAGGTTCGTCCGACACATCCATTAATCCAGGAACCGAGGTCTGCATGCGATAGGCCATTTCGTAGGCCGCAATACGGGTTTCGATCTCCGGGTTTCGAACCATTAGGTTGCGCTTGCGATCCAGCTGGCCGATCGCATCAACCAATGCAGCCTGCTGCTTCTGAGATACGCCTTTCGGATTGCTAACGTAGTGTACTGGGTCGCCCGAAGCATTAAACTCCACACCTTGAAAACGGCTTGGAAGAAATCCCGAAGACCACTGGCGCGAGGCGATCGGCTGAGGATTGCGGCCGCCGACGCTCGTCAGCACGACGAACCCTGGCAAATCCTCCGACTCCGATCCTAGACCGTAATTGACCCAAGAACCCATCGATGGCCGACCGCTAATAGCGGTGCCTGTATTCATGAACGTATGAGCGGGATCGTGATTGATTTGCTCGGTCACCATGGAACGAATAATCGCGATATCATCCGCCATCTTAGCCGTCCAGGGAAGGTAGTCGCTGATCAACTGACCGCTTTTTCCGTACCGATTAAACTCGGTCTGGTGCCCGAGCACCTTAAGCTCTTGCCCCTGAAGCTGGGCTATGGGCTGACCGCGGGTAAATGACTCCGGCATAGGTTTTCCATCGAGCTTGTTAAGGTCCGGCTTATAATCGAAAGTCTCGAGATGGGAGGGACCTCCCGCCATGCAGAGAAAGATAACCCGCTTGGCCTTGGCGGCAAACCGAGGTAGTTGGATGTTGGATGCGCTCGCGCCAAAAGACGTCGACCCCATGAGAGATCCGAGGGCCGCAGATCCGAGTCCTAGTCCGGTCTGACCGAGAAATGCGCGTCGCGTTAAAGGGTTCATAGCGATTCGTTCAGTTGCGCGTTATCGCTTCATTGAGATTGAGCAGGCCTCGAGCCACCGACGTCCATGACGCTAGCTCGAGATTCGAAAGATTCATCGAGCGAGGCGCCCGACCCGTTTCAATCAGCGCAGCGGCCGCGGCCGGATCTGTCCGGTAAATCGCCTCCGTCGATTCCAACAAGGATCGGAAAACCGCTCGTTCGTCGGAATCAGGTCTACGCGTCAAGGCGAGTTTAAAGGCAAATTCCATACGCTCTTCTATCGAAGCGCCGCCTTCCTCGAGAATCCGTTCGGCAAATACGCGTGCGGCCTCGACGAAGGTTGGATCATTGAGCAGAGCGAGCGCCGCATTGGGCGTATTCGAACGCGAGCGCTCGGCAACGCACTCTTCGCGGCTCGGCGCATCAAGCGTTTTCATGGTCGGGTGGAGAAACATACGCTGCCAATGAACATAGACCCCTCGGCGCCACTGCCGCGCATCTTCGTGCGACGTATAGCTACGTTCAGGAAAATTCAGATGCCGGTAGTATTCTTCCGGCTGATACGGCTTCACGCTGTCACCTCCGAGTTCGGTTACCAGCAAGCCGCTCACCGCTAGAGCATTGTCTCGCACCATTTCGGCGGGCAGCCGATACCGAGACTGCCGGGCCACGAGCTGATTATAGGGATCGCGTTCGAGTAGTTCCTCCGAGGCAATCGAGGATTGCCGGTAGGCACGGCTCGTTGCCAGCAAACGAATAAAGCGTTTTAAATCCCAGTCATTCTCGTAGAATGACACCGCCAAGTAGTCCAATAATTCAGGATTGGCTGGCGGCTGGCCCTGTCCGCCAAAATCAGCCAGGGAAGAAGAAATCCCGCTACCGAATAATAGGTACCAGAAACGATTCGCGAATACCCGAGCTGTCAACCCGCCAACGCCTCCTTCAGCATCGGTCAGCCAGTTAGCTAAATCGAGACGTGTCGCAAACTGATTCTCTGGTATATCGATGTTACCCAGAAACTCGGGGATGGCTGCCGAAACAATCTCGCCACTGTCGTCTTGCCAATTGCCACGCGGCAACACCCGCATTGTTCTCGGCTCTTGGGCCTCCGTGATCATCGTCCAACGACCGTGCTTCAAATGCGTTTTTTCCCGTTCAACCAAAGCATTCCAATTGTCCCGCTTCGCTTTGGAAATGCATTCTGTCATTTCTTCCTCTAAAACCGCGATTGCTTCGAGAACCTCTTTTTTAGACTGCTTACCGATTTTGAGAGCTGCTTCTAGATCAGCTTTTTCAGCCTCCAAGCCCTCGATACGTCCCCATGTATCCTTCCCAGCCAGCAACTTCTTGGCGTCTCGAATTCGCTTGAGCTCGAGCTCTTGGGCATCCGAAAGGAACAACATCTCCGGGGGCCGATTCGTCGGCAGTGAATTGCCATTATAACCCGCATCGTGAATATCCGCAAAGAACGCGGCCATCGAATAATGATCCTTCGTCGTGTAGGGATCGAACTTGTGGTCGTGGCATTGAGCGCAGCCCAAAGTCCCCCCCATCCATACCGCCGAAACATTGCGAACGCGATCAGCAGCGTAAATCGCATTGTATTCCTTTTCTTGGATACCCCCTTCATGGGACGTTTGCAGCAGTCGATTGTAGCCCGAGGCAACATTCTGCCATTTCGTCGGCGCTTCGAGCAAATCTCCCGCCAGCTGCTCGCGAGTGAATTGGTCGAAAGGTAGATTCTCGTTGAACGAACGAATCACATAATCTCGATAGGGAGAGATGTTGTGGTCTTGGTCGCCATGATAGCCGACCGTATCCGCATAGCGCACCAGATCCAGCCAGTACATCGCCATGCGTTCGCCAAAATGCGGCGATTCCAATAGGTCATCGACCACCTGCTCCAAGGTCGCTTCGCCATTGACGAACGCAGCCGCCTTATCGGGCGTGGGCGGTAGCCCAGTTAAATCGAAATAGAGCCGACGGATCAACGTAACCGGTTCGGTTTCCGGGGAGGGAGCCAGTCCTTCGTTTTCCAATCGAGCCAAGACGAAGCGATCGACGGGATTGATTGGCCACGCCTCATCGGCAACCCGCGGCAGTTCGGTTTTAATCGGCCGTTCGTAGGTCCAGGGAGCCGAATATTCCGCTCCCTCTACGATCCATCGCTCGAGCAAATTCACCTCCTCCAGGCTAAGCGCCTTGTGCGATTCCTCAGGAGGCATCGGATCCTCGATATCCTTGATCCGAGCTACGAGTTCGCTTTGCTCCAGATCTCCGGGGACCAAGGCCGCGAAACCGCCGAGGTCCATCCGAGAACCTTCCTCCGTATCCAGACGCAGTCCCCCGGAATCCCGAAGCCCCCCCTTACGCTCGCTCGGATCGGGACCATGGCAATGGAAACACTTCTCAGACAGAATCGGCCTAATATCACGATTGAAATCAATCGTCTCAATCGCCCCAGCAAGCGCCCCTGGAAGCAGAGACACAATCAAGGCTATGGCTGATAAAGCGGGTCGTAACATGTGGACGAAGCGGGTAAGGGATTGACTATCCTACCTTCCATTACCCCATCACCATAAATCGAAGTCAATCGTTCATGGGGATGCTTTTCAGAAAGCGAACAAATACAGGCATGATTATTTTTAATTCACCCACGCTATTTGCGGTGGAAAAATAAAGCATCCCCGGGGCAAGCCCCAAGGTATTTCAAAGGTAGCAACGAAGCCCTTCGACAGGCTCAAGATCGGCGACAAGCTTAAAGGTATTTACCCGGAGGGAATAAACCGGGCGTATTAATCCGCTAGCGAGCGCTTAACTGCTCGCTCAGTTCAATGTACTCACATAGAACCGCAACGTTCCGATTGAAAACCGAACTGCTAATTCGGTCCATGATTTCGTATTGGCCGTTCCAGCGAACGCCTTCTGGCATCTTCTTTTTAAAACGATCGCCAAGCGTCATCCAGGCTCCTGAGGATTCCTGGCTCCCAAGTATCTTCTCCACGGATACTGAAAGAGAATTCAGGCGTTTTGCAATTTTCTTTTTTGATAGCTCCGGTCGTTCCTCCGCCATCAATTCCTTACGTCCAAGGTCCATCGCCTTCCGATAGCGTTTCTCCCCCATTTCTACTCGAGATGAAATATCCGTCTCGTATGCGTATCCATTGCGACGCTCAGGATGAAGCTCTGCCACACCATCCACTCGAATCCGATCGCGATCATAGTAAAGAGCCTTATTCGTTCCAATCTCGACGAAACGCGCCCAGTTTCCATTTTCCATCCGTATATCATGGAGCCATCTCAAGGAATCGGGAATAGGCTCCAAGTAATCGCTATTACCCAGAACCAAGTACAAATCGATCAATGTATCGATATTCTTGATCGTAACCGACGGGCAAACCGAAGGCGGCTCGAATGTACGAGCCCAAGCGGGCTGAAGAAACTCATTATACTGCTGTGCCCACCCAGGCTGAGGCGGAGCAAGCTGGGAAATCATTAGAAAACGAGCCGCTTTGCGGAGACTTTTCTCAATCTCATCGTCATCGTAATATTGATACGCCTCAATCATAACGCGAATGCAGTCATTAATACCGCCATCATTGAAAGTCGCGTAATCATGATAATTTCCCTGTTCCGGATATTTATGAGGCCACCCTCCATTGTCCAACTGAGTCTCTACCATCATTTCAACCGCTCGTTTTGTCCCTGCCGCTATGCGCCGATCGTTAACTTCCTGATTCAATGCGATCAAGAAGCTGACTGCCGATTGCGATTGGTTATCGTCAAAACTAACCGTCTCATCGCTTAGATCCGCAAAGTTGATCGTATGATTCCATCCGCCATACTGATTTTGCCCGCGAATTAAAGCATAGGCCGCGTCCTTAGCCGCAGCCAGAGCCCGATTATTCCCCGTTGTCTGATAAGCTCTCAAAAACGATTGCCCCACCGCCGGTGTTCCTGGCGGCTGCACTTCGACCGTATCGGCACCGACTGGCCCCTCGCCCCAACGAAGAGAACGGTCCGGCGTCTCATGATAGACATAACCGCCATGAACATTGATCGAATAGAAAAACGCCACGCCCTTCAGCAAAGAAGCCTCTGCCTTATTCCTTAACGCTTCCCCATGAGACCAACTCGAAAAAACAACCGCAAACAGACCAAAAAAAGAATGAATTTTCATATATCTAAATTACAGAAACCAAACTCACTATGGACACTTTGATGATACATAAAAAGTATCTAACTCTACCTCTTTCTAGCTCTCGCTAGCACTACTCCCAGGTCCAACCAACATTTCGCTATCTACTCATTAGAAACGATTGCCAGAGCTAAACATAATCAAAGTCCGAATACGCGAGGCAGCCACATTGATAAAGCTGGAACATACGAGATAAGCATCAGCCCGATAAACATTGCAATGAAGAACGGTATCATGAACGGCGTTACCCGAGCAATCGTCGTCTTCCCCACTCCGCAACCAAGGAACAAGCAAGTTCCCACCGGTGGCGTGCACAAACCGATACACAGATTCGCAATCAGAATAATCCCGAAATGAACCGGATCTATCCCGAGCACTTCCGCAATCGGCAGAAAAATAGGCGTAAAAATCAAGACAGCTGGGGTCATATCCATGAACGTACCGACGAACAACAAAAGCAAATTGATCATTAACATGATAACCAATGGATTGTCCGACAATCCAAGCAGGGTCGCAGAAACTGTTTGTGGAATATTCGTAATTGTCATGATCCACGACATTCCCGAACTCGCTCCTATCAGGAGCATAATCACCGCCGTAGTCACCCCTGTCTGCAACAATATTTCCGGAAGTTCCGTTAGCTTAACCTCCCGATAGAAAACAACCGAGAGCATGAACGCATAAGCCACGGCGATAGCCGAAGCCTCGGTCGCGGTGAATACGCCTTTCAATATACCGCCGATCACGATTACGAGCAGAAGCATACTAAAAAAGGCCCGTCGAAACGCTGTCCAGATTTCACCTATCGTCGAACGATCGCCCGCTTCGAGATGAGTACGCTTCGCAATGATAAAACAAACCGCCATCAACAGCAGGCCAATCAATATTCCCGGCAAAACTCCCGCCATGAACATGGCCGCGATCGAAACGGACCCCGAAGCAACCGCGTAGACGATCATAATATTGCTCGGAGGAATAAGGAGTCCAGTAGTCGCTGCCGTAGTTGTGATCGCCACGCTAAACTCGTTGTTATAACCCTTGGCTTTCATTTCCGGCAGCATGAATCCGCCTATCGAGGTAACCGCAGCCGCAGCCGACCCCGAGATCGACCCAAAGAGCATGCAAGTAAGCGTATTTACATATCCCAGACCACCCGGAAAACGCCCTACCAAAGTCGCCGCGAGATCCATCAATCGTCGGGCCATCCCACCTCTTCCCATCAACACTCCCGACAGAATGAAAAACGGAATTGCCAGCAGAGCGAAACTATCGATCCCATTCGCCATTTTAGAAGCCACCATTAAGCTCGAATCATAACCTTCGAGTAGCATTGCCAACATCGAAGCCACGGCGATCGCAACAGCAATCGGAACATTCATGACTAGGAGAATCATGAAAACGACGACCAGTACGAATATTACTTCGATCATTTCGTGCCCTCCTTTCCTGAATCGACCGGAATCATGACTACCTCGATTAATTGCTCGATCAAGAATACCACCATAAAACAACCGCTCACCGGCAAAGCCGCATACTCCCACCATTTTGCAATCGGCAGAGCCACCATCGTCTGGCCTGAATCAATCGTATTCCGAACCAAGTTCAAACCGCCAATCAGAAAAACCACTACAGCGAATGCCAAGCAAATCACCGCGCCGATCACGCGATTCAATTTTCCGGCATCCGGATGAAGCTTTTCCGCAAAATAATCCAAACCTAAATGCGCCTTCATTCCAAACGCGACACTCGCCCCGAAGAGCGACACCCATACGAGTAGCATCCTCGCTAGCTCCTCGCTCCACTTCGCCTGCTGCCCAAAAGCGTACCGAGAAATCACTCCCCACAGCACATCGACGACCAACAGAAACATCAGCGCGATAACCACCCATTTCAAGAATGCGGTCAACCCATGCCGAAACGCTTTTGCTCGAGCCAATAGTGAATTATTTACTACAGTCATTCCTAATTGGCCGATTTAATTTTCTTAAACCATGGCTCGACAGGAGTCCCAACGAGCGTATCCGCAATTGAAGCGCAGGCTTCCTGAAAAGCGCTCGGGTCGCAGTCCACGATTTCGACGCCCGCCGCAATCACCTTGGCAATCGATTCCTTCGTTTTCTCCGTCCACAGTTCCCGCTGATACGAGGACGATTCGTCCGCAGCCTCTTGAAGCCACTCACGCTCCTGAGCGCTGAGCGATTCCCATACCGGAGTACTTATCATCAGTAGATCCGGAACGCGCGTATGAGCATCGGGAGTAAAGTAACGGCATTCCTCATAGTGACGGTTACTCTCGAAACTCGGCGGGTTATTCTCCGCACCATCAACGACTCCCTGCGCGAGTGCCGAGTAAAGTTCGCCCCAAGCGATCGGCGTAGGCGAGCCACCCAAGGCCTCGACCATGGCGATCGCCATGCGACTATTTTGCACCCGAATCTTCATACCCTTCAAATCAGCAGGGCTGCGTATCGGCTTATCCGTACTATAGAAATTACGACTGCCAGCATCGTAAAAGCAAAGCCCGAACAGACCAGACTCTTTACCGATCGCCAGCAAATCACTGCCGATTTCACCATTGATGACATTCCAATAATGCCCCTCGTTATCAAAAAGATACGGAACGCCAAATACGCCAAGCGCCGGAATAAAGGTCTCCATCGCGGCGGTCGACGTCTTCGTCATAGCGAGCTCGCCGCTCTGCAACTGCTCAATGCACTGAACCTCCGACCCCAGCACGCCACTCGGGTAAATATCGATTTTCAGTCGCCCTCCAGACAAGTCGGCCACCCGCTCCTGCATTCGCTCCATTCCCAAATGCACTGGATGACCCGTGTCCAAACCATGCGCGAGTTTCAACACTTTAGCAGCGTCATCGCCCTCAACTCTATCGGCAGCGAGATAAGAAAAAACAAACGTGGCCGAAAGCGCACCCACTAAAGCGCCAAGTGAAAAAAAGGATATGCTTCTATCCATAGAAAAACAAGAATACGGGATTAAGAGGAAGAGAATCTTCAAAAAAACTTACACGTGTTTGTTTTTCACAAACCGGGTGTATTGGAAAGCTAAAACTCAGAAATCGCCAACCCGCGTAACCAAAGCCAAACAATCTCATTCCCGATTAGGATCTGACTAATTTGTTCAGTCGCCACTTAGCAGGTAGCTGGCTTTTTCACTCGTATCCCAACGGAATCAATCCCTTCGATCCCCAAATTCCCATTTTCTCAATCCGCATAGCTCGTAAAACCCCACGCAATTAAACCGACTACAGGTCAACTATTGACTCGAAAAGCCCTCGAAACTTCCCTAATTAACGGGAGTCTACTAAATCAGGTCGGCTTTTACAGGACGATAAACCCTTTCTAACTAATCGCCTCCAAAAACGGAAAGATCATCATGACACTACCACGCAGAAATTTCATCAGCCAACTCAGTCTAGCATCGGTTTCGCTACTGGCCACCCATCCTCTTTTCGGTAAGACTGCTAAGTCGAACGACCGCTCCTCGGTCCTCGTCGAGACCGCCCATTTTAAGAAACTCGGCGGCTGGATGCTCGACAACCAATTCGAAAACCACCTCGGATTCAGCTACCTCCTAGCTCACGGACTCGGCAATCCAGTCGAAAACGCCAGCGCTAATATAGTCTTCCCGAAAACAGGACGCTACCACGCTTGGGTTTTGACCAAAGACTGGTGCCCTGGCGAATGGGAATCGCCCGGGCAATTCAAAGTACTTCTCGGAGACAAGCCGCTTCCGGAAACCCTAGGAACCGAAACCGACTGGACTTGGCAATCAGGAGGAACCGTAGACGTTGGAAAAGACCAGCTCTCAAACTCGATCTCCCTGCAAGACCTAACCGGATTCGAAGGTCGCTGCTCGGCAATCTATTTCAGCCTAGACTCCAACGACACTCCCCCGATCGACAGCAAGACGCTACCACGCTGGAGGAGAGAAAAAGTAGGCCTACCCTCAAGCGCAGTCGACCAAGGACACTTCGACCTCATCATCGTCGGCGGCGGAATTGCCGGCTGCGCGGCTGCCATCGCAGCAGATTCCCAAGGAACGAAAGTAGCCGTCATCCACAACCGCCCGGTACTCGGCGGAAACGCCAGCAGCGAAATTCGCGTTCACACCGAAGGCATTCATGGTCAAGCCGGCGATATCCTCGAAAAGATCGATACGCCTCACTACCCGAACTCCGACCCCCTAGCCCTAGACGCCGACATTAATCGAATGG
>Ga0315327_10000145_pt1 | contig 31350 bp, 43 predicted proteins | sample M110032315metaG_FD_203460 | JGI IMG/M metagenome (GOLD analysis project Ga0315327, IMG submission 203460) | Ammonia-oxidizing marine archaeal communities from Monterey Bay, California, United States - M1 100m 32315 | ecosystem: Environmental > Aquatic > Marine > Coastal | place: USA: California... | reverse complement strand
AAATTAAAAAATTTACTAAATAAGCGTTAACTTGTATTAAATTTGTGGTTAACCATTAATTAGTCGTAAAAATTATGATTTGTATGAAATCACATGGTTCTGTATGGCATCCTAATACGCAAATGTCCGAGTGGACGACCTTTCCTGAAATTGTGTCTGCCAAAGGTATGTGGTTGTATGATTCTAAAGGTGGAAAAATGCTTGATGGTGTTGCAAGTATGTGGTGTAATGTATGGGGACATTCAAAATCTGAATTAGTATCTGAAATAATTAAACAAACAAAAATAATCCAGCATACTCCATTGTTTAATCTAACCCATCCCTCTGCTGAAAAACTATCTAAAAAATTATTAAAATTAAATCCCAAAATGAACTCTGTTTTCTTTTCAGATAATGGGTCAACCGCAATGGAAATTGCATTAAAAATTGCTTTACAATATTGGCGTAATGTTGGAGAAAATAAAAAAACAAATATCGCCACCCTGGAAAATGGATATCACGGGGATACATTTGGAGCAATGTCTGTAGGATATGTTCCTGAATTTTTCTCAAAATTCCGTTCAAAATTGTTCTCAACAATTCAATTTCCTGTTCCAAGAAATTTGACCTCTGGAACCCATAAAAAAATGCCTTCTAAGGGTTATGAAGAATATTGTCTTTCCAGAATTGAAAATAAACTTGAGAAAGATGATTCTATTGCCGCATTTATCATGGAAAGTGGTGCACAAATGGCTGGGGGTGTAATAATTTATCCTAAAACTTTTCAAAACAAAGTATCAAAAATATGTAAAAAAAATAATGTTTTGTTTGTATTAGATGAAATTGCAACTGGTTTTGGCAGGCTAGGATCTATGGTTGAATACCAATCCCAAAATTCTATTCCAGATATCGTTTCGTTTGGAAAAATGCTTACTGGGGGATATCAAACATTTGCTGCAACTTTAGCCACAAAAAAAATTAATGATTCTTTTCTTGGTGAATTTTCTGAATTCAAACATCTCTTTCATGGTCATACGTATACTGGAAATCCTACCGCTGCTTCATTATCTCTAAAAAATCTCGAATTATATGAAAAATATCATTTAATTGAAAAAATTCAAAAAACATCTAAGGTTTTTGAAAATAGAATTAATGATATTTCAAATCTAGATCTGGTGGGTGAGATACGTCATAAAGGTATGGTTATGGGAATTGAACTTGTTCAAAACAAAAAATCAAACAAACCTCTCTCTTCTAAAATATCTATGAACAAATTAGTATTTGAAGAAGGTAGAAAACATCAAATCTATTTCAGAACGCTTGGAAATATAATTATGCTTGTTCCTCCATTAGCAATATCTCAAAAAGATCTTAATTTTTTAATTGATGGAACCATATCTACAATCAAATCATTATCTAGGATGCTAAGATGAATTCATTTTTTGTTACTGGAACTGATACTGATGTTGGAAAAACATGTGTTAGTGCTGCAATAGCCAAACATCTTCGTGATAACGATGTTGACGTGGGAGTGATGAAACCTTTTGCATCTGGTTACAAAGCAACTGCTGATTCTATTTCGGGGGATGTTGAAATTCTAATGAAGTATTCCGGTACAAAAGATCCTATCTGCCTTGTAAACCCCTACTATTTTGAAATTCCTACATCTCCATATGATGCGTGTAAACAACTCAATCTTGAAATTGATATTTCTAAGATACTTGAGTCATACAAGCAACTTGTTTCTATACATGATGTAGTAATTGTTGAAGGAATAGGTGGAATTATGACCCCTATACGTAAAAACTATTTTGTGTCTGATTTAATTTCTGATTTACAACTGAGTTCAATTATTGTAACTGGTTCAAAAATTGGGACTGTAAATCATTTGATGTTAACGTATGAGCATGCACGACAAAAAAATTTGAATCTAAAGGGATTTTTAGTAAACCAAAATGTACCTGATGGGTATGAATTGTCTAATTTGAAGCATCAAATCTTTGGTCTGACTGGGCACAAAGTTTTTGGTGCAATTCCTTATTACGAGTCCTTCAACATCGAATCATACGTTCAAAATTTCTCTAATTTTGTTGATATCTCAGACCTTGCTCTTGAAAATATTTAGTTTATCCATCTTTTTTGTTTTAATAAAATTTTGAGTGTCTTTTAAAAATTTACTGAATGATTCTTTTTCTATTATGTATGTGGATTGTGGAATTTCGATATAATCTTTTGAAATAACCATTATGTTTGAATCCACTTTTTGAATTCTCTTTATATCTTGAATTCTTTGCTTTATTTGTTGAATATTAGATGTTTTAACAAAAAATACGATTATGGTATTTTGACTATCTTTTTGTAATTCTGTGGTATTTGGAATTATCATGTCTAGTTCTATATTTTCAAAAGTAATTTTTCGTTGACTAGGAATTAACATTTCTGTAAATAGATAATGTGTTAGGCTCTCTGCTAAAGTTCCATGTTTTTCATATTCGTCAATCTCATATGTGCTATCTATGACTGGTTCATAGATTTTTTCAAATAATTCTATAAATTTTCCGTTTGATAGAAGTTCATGTATGTGGTTTTGACCGATTAAATCTATTTTTGCATAAAGTGCATCTTTGATGGATGAATTTTCACTCATTTGATTTATTCAACAAATGAATATCGTCGTTCTCCTCGCTTATCTGAAGATTTACTTTCTTCATGTTCTAAAATGAATTCATTTTTTGCAGGCAGAATATATTGGTCTGGTGTACGTTTATTCTCATGTAATTCTTCATATTGCTCTAAACTTAATTTTGTTCTTTCTCCAATCTCTGTTTCCAAATTCATATCTTTTACAATCTCTAGATGCTCTGGTTGCATAACTCCGCTAAACACCATTGCACTACTGCCACTTCCATATGACGCAAATCCAAACCGTTTTCCTTCCAAATCAACCCCTTTTTGGAATTCATATTCTAAACAACTCCTGAATCCTAGATAAAGTGATGCAGTATACAAATTGCCTATACTTGTTGATGCAATAAGTGAACTTGCAACCTTATTTTCATAAATTTCTTGGTATGCATCTGTTTTTGCAAATCTTTTTGTAAATTCGCTATCTTTTGCCATGAATTCGGAATCTGCAATTATTGATTCAATTGTTCCTCGTGGATCTTTTGGTATTGGTTCCTCCATGCCTATATCCATGATGATCTGATCCCATTTTGGAGTACCTCTTAATTCATGTCTTACTAGATATGCTAATGCCTTTTTGCCCATATTGCTGTATGGTAAATGCATGTTTAGATAATCTATATGATCAAGCATGCTTTCCCCTTCTTTCATTTCTATTAGTCCTGTTTTGATAGCTTTCCTCTTGTAATCATTTAATGCATTTTTTACCTGAATAAGGTATAGTAAGTTAGAGTATTGTCCATGAACTATTGGTGTCTCTTTTCCAAATGGTCTGTAAAAGTCATATTCATTTTTAATTGAAGTTGATGTAACTTTAGGATCGAATTCTAAAAGTCTTGGTTCATCATTTAGAAGCATTGCAATTGCTCCTCCTCCTTGTGTCATTTCTCCACTTGAACCTAAATCATATTTTGCAATATCAGAAACTACAACTAACGCATGTTTATCTTCTGATTCTCCTGCACGAATCCAATTTGTGTTATCATACAGTGCATATGAACCACTTACACATGCGAATTTACATTCAATACCTCCACAGTGTTGAAATGAACCTGCTCCATAAACTTGCTCTAACATTCCAATAACATATGAATTCATTGCTTTTGATTCATCAAATGATGATTCTGTAGCAACATACAATCTTCCAATCTGTTCTGGTGACAATTTATTTTTCTGCATAATTTTCAAGCAAGCATTAGCTGCTAAACATGCTGGGTCTTGATTAGCATCTACGATTGCCATTTTTGAAACGCCTAATCCCTTAACTAATTTTTGTGGGTCGAGACCTCTTGCAGCTGCAAAGTCTCCTGCGTCCATAAACAATCTGGGAATGTAAATTGAAATGTCATCTATTCCTGCAGCCATCAGCTATGCCCCATGATGTGGGTATATAAGATTTCTAAGACTAATATCATTTACGTAGTGATAAAAATTCTAGCGATCTTATAACGGTATTTGAAATTTTCTAATTTTCAAGCATAGATTTGAAGACTTTTTCAAATGTATCATATGGTTGTGCACCTGAAATGAATTCAACTTGCTGACTGTTTGTAGAAATAACATAAAATGCAGGGGTTCCTGTTATTCCTAATGTTCTTGCATCATTACTACTTTTAGAAATTTTTTGTTCATATCGTTTGTCAATGTTGCATTCAATGAACTCGTCCATGTTTAAGTCAAGTTTTTCTGCAAATCTAAAAATGTTCTCTTGTCCTGCCCATCCATTATTTTCTCCATTCCAATTGTTATATAGTGTATTGTGATATTCCCAAAATTTTCCTTGTTCTCCTGCACAATGTGCACCGAGTGCGGCAGTTGTAGAATCTGGTCCTATTATGGTGTAGTCTTTAAAAATAATATTTACTTTTCCTGTCACAACATAATTTTCATAAATTTTATGTTCTGTATTTTGATAATACACATTGCAAAAATGACACTGGTAATCTCCAAATTCAATTAATGTAAGTGGTGCATTTGGGTCTCCTAATATGGGTGAGCCGTTATCAAAAAATGTTCCAGTTGTAACTTGTACAGGTTTTTTTGATTCTTCAATCAATTGTTTTTCAATTAATGGTTCGGATGGTTCTGAAATACCTTCAATCCCAAAAAATATTATTGCGATACAAATTACAGAGATAATTGCGCCAATTGTTAAAGAAGGTGCATGTAGGGGCTGTTTTTGATTATCTTTAATCACATTATTCTTTTCTGAAATTATGTAGTCTTTACCTTCAATAGAAAATGTAAAATCCTCGTCTGAATCTTTTGTAACCACAGAAAAATGCCTAAATCATGAGATTTAATTCTTAGGTTAATTATAAAAGACTGGATTCTCTATCAAACCTTGATGAAGAAAGTCTTTGTCAATGGTTATGGTTCCATTGGTAGCCGTATAATTCAGTTCATTAAAGATGATCCTGAAATCGAGGTGATTGGAGTTGGTAAATACTCCCCAGATTCAAAAGTTAACGATGCAATAGAAAAAGGCTTCAAAGTATATGTTCCAGAAAAAAATCAAAATGCTTTTTCTAATTTTACAATATCTGGAAATATTGAATCTGCATTGGATGAATCTGATTTGGTAATTGATGCCTCTCCTGGTGGACAGGGATTTAAAAATAAAAAATTATTTTATGAGCCTCGAGATATCTTATCAATTTATCAAGGCGGTGAAGCAATTGATGGAGAAAATTCTGTTTCCAATTTATTATTTAATTCTAAAGTAAATTATGATGATGCGATTGGACAAAAACATGTTATGCAAGGTAGCTGTAATGTTACGGGAATGGGTCGTATGTTGGAACCCTTACGAAAAAATTTTGGAAATTTGATTAAAAGATTTGATGTTACTCTTGTTAGGCGATGGGCAGACATTGAACAAATAGATGAAACAGTAACTGATACCATTGAATTAACACAAAACCCACATCATGGGGATGATGTAAAATCTTATTTTGGAAAAGATGCTCCTTTGTTTGTACGTGCTATTAAAGTGCCTACGAGACAAATGCATTTGCATATAATGGATATTAGATTTGAGGGAAATATTCCTTCAGTAGATGAGATACATAATATCTTCAAAAATGAATATGGTGTTGCAACATTATGGAGTGCAAAAGGAACTAAGGATATTAGAGATTTTGCTGAAAAACTAAATTTTAGTTTTAAAGATACGAATATGATTCACATACATGCAAACATGACACAAAAAATTGATGATACAATACAAATAATGTATTCTGATGATCAAACGGGTATTGTAATACCTGAGAATCATATGTTGTTACAAGCAATGTTATTTGAAAAATCTTATGAGGACGCTGTAAAGCACACTGAAAAACTTTTTAACATGTCTGAGAAAAAAAGACTCCTAGAATCTAATTTCGCTAAAAAATAATTATTTAATTTTTTCTATTCGGATTTTATCTGGTTTATTCTTTGAAACTTTTTCTATTATGATTCTTAGAGATCCAATTTCAATTTTATCTCCTTCTTTTGGTATATCGCGTAACTTTTCATGTAACAATCCGTTTAATCTTGAATAATCATCACCTTCAGGAATACTTGTTCTAAAAATCTCATTAATTTTATCAATTTCTATATCTCCGTCAGTTAGAATTGCGTCATTTCCCTCACTCTGAAATATTTCTTGCACTGTATCTTTTTCATCATGAATCTCCCCCACAATTTCTTCAAGTAGATCCTCTAATGTTACGCATCCTTCTACGCCTCCAAATTCATCTACTACTATGGCCATGTGAGTTTGTCTTCCTTGCATTTCTTTTAGTAAATCACTCACCATTTTTTCTTGTGACACAAAAATTGGGTCTCTCATTATACTCTCTAATGATATTACTTTCTCACCATGTTCCAATGATTTCAAAACATCTCGTACGTGAATAATTCCTATGATGTTGTCGCTATTTTCAGAATAAACTGGAATTCTTGAAAATCCACTATTATTGATTTCAGGCAATGCCTCGAAAAGCATTTTCTTAGAATTCAGTGTAAACATTTTTGTTCTTGGCGTCATAACTGAGCGAATTACTATATCATCAAAATTTAATGCACCATGTACTAATTCACTTTCTTGTTTTTCTATGGCTTTATCCTTTAACCCTTGATCAATAACTCCTTTGATCTCATCTTCTGTTAAACCTGGTGGATTATCACTGCTACCAGTTAAACGAATAATTCCTTTAGTTATTGCTTCCAGCATTCTAACAATTGGATAAAATGTATAACTGAATGCCAATAGTATTCTACTATATCTGGCCGCAATTTTTGGAGCATTTGCATTACAATATGTTTTTGGTGTTATTTCTCCAAAAACAAGTATTAGGAATGTCATTATTCCGATTACAATCGCCAGCCCTTCATTTCCAAATATTTTCAGTGCAATATCCGTTGCAATTGCTGTTGAAGCTACGTTAACTAAATTATTGCCTAGGTTGACACTGGCCATCATTCGACTAGGATTTTTCTTAAGTTTCAGTAATGATGTGGAACCTTTTACTTTATCCTTAACCATCTGCTCAACTTTTGCCATCCTAATTCCTACTAGCGCAACTTCTAATCCGCTAAAAAATCCAGAAAGTCCAATTAATACTATTAGTAATGGAATCTCAAATTCTAATTGCATTCGAGAACCTCCATTAATTTTATTTTATTAAAATGTCTACTGCACATCATTTATTGTAGTTACACCACATTTTCAGATTAATCTAATTTGTAATTAGTTTGTATTAAAGCCTTGAGATTAAGTAAAAATTGATTCTCTACAGTTTGAGCCTAGTTTTTTGGTGGTCTTGCAAATCTATTTGCAGGATCATTATGATAATCAATTGGAAGTAGAGGTTCTTTTTGACGTCCTGTTAAAATTCCTACAACTTTGTCATCATTTTTGATGATTTCTTTATCTCTTAATTTTTTGATACCTGCCACCGATGCTCCTGATGCCATTTCACAATCAAAGCCATTTAATCCTACCACGGACATACCGTCGAGCATCTCTGTATCTGTCACCTCTTCAACTACTCCATTTGTGAAGTCTAAAGCACGTAATCCCTTTGTAATGTTTGCAGGTTTACCGATTTGTATGGCTGTTGCTTTAGTCTTTGGTTTTAGACTTTCATCCTCTAACATCCTATCGTAGAGACCTTGAATTAAGTTGGAATTTGGTACGCCGTCATCCCATCTTAATTTTTCATATTCAAACTGTCCATTAAATAACCTGTATAGTGTATTAGCACCTCTTGCATTAATTACCGCGATACGTGGAATTTTCTTAATCCACCCCCATTCGTATAATTCCATCAATGCTTTTCCACAACTGGATATATTCCCTAATGCCCCTCCTGGATAAACAAGCCAATCTGGAACTTCCCAATTTAACGCTTCAAGTGCTCTATAAGGAATTGTTTTTTGTCCCTCTATTCTAAACGGGTTTACTGAATTTACGGTGTAACTTCCGGGCTCTTCTGCAGCTTGTAATGATTTTGTAAATGCATCATCAAAATTTCCATTAACTTTAACCATTTGAGTTCCAAATTGATATGCCTGACTTAATTTTCCTGGAGCAATCTGTCCCTCTGGAATGTATACATCACATTCCATATTTTCATTTGCAGCAAACATTCCTGCTGATGCAGATGTATTTCCTGTTGATGCACAAATAATTTTTTTTGCACCCATCATTTTTCCATGGGTAACTGCAGCCGCCATTCCATTATCTTTGAACGATCCACTTGGATTGTATCCTTCTGGTTGGAACACTACATCCTCATTATTAATTCCAACAAATTCTGCAACTTTACTCATGTGGTATGGTTTTGATTGTCTTCCTTCTGCCCCATCCAATGAAACCAAGTTTTTTGAACATTGTTCAATATCCTCTGTCTCAATTTCACAAAAATTTAGTAATTCTCTAAATCTCCACACTCCACTTTCATTGTATATGCTTCCTTGAGGGTTCCTCCTCTCATAAAATACCTCTTTTAGATTCGAATTCGGTTTATCTTCGTATTTGGCATCAAGTAGGGAACTACATGAATTGCATTTTATGTCTAGTGACCTTATTGGATATGTCTTACCACATTTTGGGTTTATGCATACTAGTTTGGCTCGTTGAAGCATGTTTCTAACATTATTTTGCTACTAATTTAAAGGCTGGATTGATAATCTTTACCCCATATTTTCATAATATTCACAAAGTAAAGATTTAGAACTAATTTTTACTTAAACTTGGTATGGTTGTAGTTGATGAATATTTTCATGATCTTATGAAGAAAATTTTGAATAGTTATGATATAATTAAAAATCTGGAAGATTCTAAAGAAGATTTTTTTACATTGGATATGGAATTAACAAAAATTAATGGATTGCTTAAAGTTTTACTTAGAAAATCAGAAGAATTTTCAGGTAAAAACCAAGAGTTTTTAAAATTACAAAAGAAAACACAAAATTATTTTGAAAATTATTATTTTATTGGTGAAATTGAAAAAATCAAAGAAATTTACTCTGAAGATCCATTAAGAATTAAACACATTCGAAATTCTATTATAAATTCACTTCAAGATAATAAGATGATTTTTAAAATTTATGAGATTTCAAAAAATTTGGAATAATCACTTTTTCTTTTTTGAAATTTTAGCATCTTTGTCTTTTAGTTGTTTGTCAACTTCTGATTTCTTGTCTTCTACGGCTTTGAAAACCTCTTGAATTAATCCATCAAGATGCCCATCAGAAATTTCTGGTGATACTGATTCTGAAATATTGTTGATTGTAGCAGAAATCTCTGAACTTACTTGTTCAAAACTTTCAGGATCTTCAGCAGCTGTTGCATATAATGCCTTTAGATTATCTACTTGATTTAATACCTGATCAGTTAAAGTTAGCTTGTATTCTGCCCCATCTACCAAAATATCCTTCGTTATCATAAATTTTGTTCAGAAAGTAGGTTCTTATAAGTTTCTGAGACCTAGAACACTATCATATCTAATGCATGTGCATCACTAATCAATGTGGTGTGTCTTGAATTTATTACATATCCATTCTTAATCTCTTTTGTAGGGACCCATCGATTTGTTGATGTATAATGTCTATCTTTAATCAATCTCTTCTCTACATCTTCTATATCTAATTCACCTTCTTCAATTTTTTGTGTTTCTAGATGCTTGATTGTTATTATTACTTTGGTTACTTTTACTCTATCTCCAAACTTCCACTGCATGGGTGTAGTCTCATCGGATACCTCTATTACCTTTATTTTCATCTCTTTTGTGCCCAGAACATTTTTGCTGATTAACATCCGTTCATCAATGAAATCTGAGAAACTCATAATTTTTTCTCTAATATGTCATTAATAAACAAAGATGACAACTTTGGAGTATGGTGCTAATTTGTTCTGAGACTTATTTTTCGATGTCTTGATTTGAATGGCATCTCATAATCTTTTAAATCCAATCTCTTTTTTTCACCTTGAATTAATGCATAAGTGGTCCCATCATATCTGCATACCGTGTCTATCGGATCCTTTTTCTCATTCCATACTTTGTAAAACTCTCTTAATTCTCTTTTTTCATACAAACCTGTTCCAATCCTCTTCTTTGATAGAAATTTGAATGCAAGTATCACTTTTCTTGTTTTATACACTGTAAAATTATTTGTCCAATTCAAACATCTGGTTATCTGATCAAATGGAACTGTTAATGTTGTACCTGTTCCAGATTTTGCTTCAATTGTAAATATCATGCTGCTTTCATTATTGACACATAAAATATCAGGTAATGCCACGCTAGGAGAGCCTAGCCTAAATGCTTTCCAATCATCCATTTTGTTGAATCGTTTAACTAGAGTGTCTTCCCAATTGTACCCTCTTTGTCTTCTAGTCTGTGCAATTTTTTTAAAATTAAGTGATTTCGTTTTAGATATAATTTTTAATCTTGCTTTCATACATTGTATTCTATTTTGTGGAATATAGTAATACAGGTTATTCTGTAATGACCAAATGCTAATTGTTTTCAACAATAAATGAATAATGAGGTTTATTGTGAAATGATACTGTCATTTTCACTGATTGACCAATTTTAGGTTCATTAAAACATGAAATATCTCCTAGAACTCTTATTCCATCATCAATTTCAATTAATCCAAAATATGTAGAATCTTTTTTTGAAAATTCAATTATTTTTCCTAGATTTTTGGATTCTTTCCAATCTATTTTTTTATCACATGTATAACAAATCTCTTTTGGAGGCCAGAATGTATTGTTACAGTTTTTACAATAACTTATCTGGAAAATTCCTTGTTCTAACTGTTCTTCAAAAAATGTCAATTTTTTAACACCATGACAGAACTAGATGTTCCTGCAGCAGACATATTGTGAATTAAACCTGTTTCTATATTTGGAATTTGACGTTTTTCAGATTTACCTTGAAGTTGATTTGTAATTTCAATTGTTTGTGATATCCCTGTGGCTCCTAAAGGATGCCCTGCACCAATTAATCCTCCACGCGGATTTATCATTCGGTTTTCGGTGTTAAACAAATCCCTAATAAATTTACCACTTTCATCCTCTGCAGTAATTCCTAATTCAGATATTGCCATTAATTCACAAACAGAAAATGCGTCATGTACTTCTGCTACATCAATTAGTTTAGGCTCAATACCTGCCATTTTGTATGCGAAATCTGCAGCTATTCTTGTACTTTTAATTTCTTCAAGAATATTTTTTGTAAAACTTGCAGATGTGGTTTTTTGTCCAATGCCTGTAATCCAAATTGCTTGCTCAGAAATTTTTCTAGCTTTTTCTTTTGATGCTAATAGTATTGATGAACTTCCTGAACATGAACGTGAACAATCCAAAATTCTAAGATCATCTGTAATTTGTTTAGAATTCATCACTTCTGATACAGTTCTAGGCTCATTACTATATGCCAAGGGATTATCCATTGCATGTTTATGGTTCTTTGCAGAGACAATAGCTAATTCTTCTTCAGTTGTTTGGAATTTTGTTTTATGTAATTTTGTAAGCATTGATGCCCAATAGATTGGATGCTCAAGGTCTCCTCGTGATTTATCCCACTCTAATACTTGCCCTGGATTAGTTGCAGAATCTACCCCTGAAACTAATACTAAATCTGATAGCCCTGAGGCAATGTATGCATATGCTGAGATTATTGCATTTGTGCCAGAACTGCAAAGATGTTCAATTGAATGTGAAATTTTTGGTTGAATGTCCATGGTCTCAGATAAAATTGCCCCTAGATACTTTGAATTATCATTTGTAGAAATTATGACTCCTTCAATATCATCTGAATTGCAATTTTTTGTGGATTGAATACATTTGTTAGCAGATTCAAAAAGTAATTTTTCTATATCATCATTTTCTTTTGAAAATTTTGTTTGACCAGTTCCAACTATTGCTACTTCATTCATTTATTTCCCCTGAAAATGTATCTGTTAATAATTGAAATGACTCTTTTACATTTCCGATTGGATTAAACTGAATAATTGGAAGTTCTATTCCTATTTCTCTAAACGCATTTAATTTTTTTATTGCAATATCTGGTGTACCTGCAATACATAGATCATCTAACATTTCATCCGGAATAAACGCTTCTAAATTCTTTAATCCTCCTTTTTTATATTCACTGTAAATTATTTCTGTTTCTTTAGAATATCCGTTTGATTGTAAAAACTCTCGATAAATAGTACCTACTGCAATGTAAAAACTAAGAGTTTTTTTTGCACGATTAATTGCTTTTTCAGAATCGTGATCAATACATGTGATTATCTGTAAACTGGTATCAATTTTTCGTTTTTTCTGCATAATTGAAATCATTTTTTTCATTTCATCTTTTGGTCTCAAATAAAATATGACGCCATCTCCACAGTCCCATGTCAACTCTACCATTTTCTGATTAATTGCTGCAAGATATATTGGAATTTTTTTCCTCAATGGCTTCACTAATATTGAAAAATCTTTCAGAGAGAAAATTTTACCTGAATAATTAATTTTTTCACCACTTATGGCTAATCGAATTATTTCGACATATTCCCTCATTCTCTGTACAGGAGATATGAATGACTGGCCGTGAAAACCTTCAATTATTGGCACGCTACTCGTTCCTAATCCTAGTATTAATCGACCATTAGATATTGTATCTATTGTTGTAGCTCCCATTGCAATTAGACTAGGGCTTCTTGAATAGATGTTAATTATTGAAGAGCCAATCTGTGAAAATTTATTTTCTTGCGATACAAGTCCTAACATTGAAAAATTTTCCATTCCCCATGTTTCGGGAATCCACATAACCTCTGGTTTAATTTCATTTAATTTTCTGGAACATTCTAAAACTTCCTCTATTGAAAGCAGCGAACCTAAACTATAAGATAATCTCCTCATTTCAATACTTGAAATACTTGGCATATTTTTTTGATTTTATTTCTTTTGAGCATTCTTCAATATCTTTATGAGAATCAATCGAAAACCATAGTATATTTTTGAATTTCACCGTTTCTAAAGTCTTATTTTTTACCATTTTTGGAAAAACTACGCCTTCTAAACTTCCTTTTTTTGGAATTAATTTTTCAATATTTTTCGAAAGGTGATATATTCCTGGATTCATCCAAATATCGCTCACATCTTTCTTCTCATTAAATTTCAGAATTTTATTATTTTTAATATCCATTGTACCAAACTTTGTTTTTAATTCATTGGCTGCAATGGTATTTGGTTTTTTTAGAATTTTTTTTAGATCAATGTTTGTAACAACATCTCCATTTAGTACCAGAAATGATTCTTCATCCACATATCTTAATGCTTTTCTAATTGCTCCTCCAGTGCCTAAGGGTGTATTCTCAGTCGAAAATATTATTTCACAACCAAAATTTTTTTTCTTTTTAAGAAATTTTTCTATCAGATCTGATTTGTATCCACTTGAGATAATAATTTTAGTTATCCCATATTTTTTTAGATATTTTATGGTTCGTTCTATCAGTGGTTTTTCATTAATTAGAATTAGTGGTTTTGGAATCTTATCTGTAATTGGACGTAATCGTTTTCCTCTCCCTCCTGCTAAAATTATCCCTATCATGTTATTTACTGCTTTTTTCTATTTTTTAACTTATGTTAATCTATATGAACATCTCAAAAGCCGTCACTCCAAAGAAATAACCTACTAATACCATTGTGACCCCCCATCCACAGGAACCAATTGTGGTATATAACAAAAATTTCTTGACACTCATTTTCAATAATCCTGCTGGAACTGAAATCATTTCTCTAAACACCGGAATCATTCTTCCAAATAAAACTGCTTTATCCCCATATTTTTCAAACCATCTTTCTACTCGGCCTAATTTTTTTTCAGAAATTCTAATTTTGTTAAGATATTTCAATAATGCAACTCGACCTAATTTTAGAGCAATTAAGTAGATGACTGTAGAACCAATTGATGCACCTACTCCTCCTACAATACCTAATAGTATCGCTTCAGCCACACTTAATCCATTTTGTGAAGCAATGAATCCTGCAGTTGGGAATACTGCCATTGTAGGAATTGGAGGAATTATTGTTTCAATTAACGCTGCAACAAAAACGCCTGTGTACAAATATTCAGAAAGTAAATCTGCAATCCATTGAATTAATGCTTGTAACTCACTCATTATCTTTTTTCTCAGTTATGTAGTAATGTAATTCTGTGTAACATTCTTTGCAATACTCTTCAAATTTGGTATGCTCGCAATCATAACCTTTACTAGTACTTTGTCCACATTTTTCACATTTAGGCATGTAAAAATCTAGTTTGATGACTTCTTTATCTTTATTGCACCTAATGCAATTTGGAAAATTCCGGGCGCAAACAACATTACAGGATTTCTATCTACGCCTTCTGGTGCAGGGGTTCCAACCATTGCTAACCCTCCAATTAAAATCAAAACACCCGAAATGATAATCATTCCACCTAATCCTTTTGATGATTCTTTCAGAGATATGAAGAATGCAATTATTGGTAAAACTATTGCAGGTCCTCCCAAGCCCATGCCTCTTTGCATATCGTTTAGCGGTAGAAATCCGTCACTTTTTTCTCCATCAACCCCCATACTGGATACAACATCTGCACCATACAATACTAACAATCCTATGGCAATTCCTGTTATTACCATGGATGCTTTTAGTGCCATGCTAATTTTTGGAATTAAGTATTAATAAATTATCTGGATAATTACAGCTTATTTTGGCTCAATAACTAAATTCTTCTTTAAATCTTCAATTTTATTAAATAATTCATCCATGCCTAAATTTTCTTTATCAACAATATTCACATGACCAATTTTTCTTTGAGGTTTTGATTCTAATTTTCCATACATCTTGAGATGGATGTTCTCACTTTTTTTATACAGTACATGGTATTCTCCTTGAAATGTTTTTGGTCCTAGAATATTGTACATAATCGTAGGGTGCCTGATTGATGAGTCCCCCAGATTCATTCCTAAAATTGCTCTAAGATGTTGCTCAAATTGGGATGTATTGCATGATTGTAATGTGTGGTGACCTGAATTATGAACCCGCGGGGCAATCTCATTTATCAAAACTTTATCATCATGTGTAACAAACATCTCTATACCAAACACGCCTGCTCCGTGTAATACTTCCATAGTCTTTTCAGCAATTTGCTCTGCTTGTTTTTTAACATTTTTTGAAACTCGTCCCGGGGCGATTGTTGTTCTTAGTATATTATTTTCATGAATATTTTCAACTACTGGATATGTTATAATTTCTCCTTTTGTATTTCTTGCAGCTATGACTGATACCTCTTTCTCAAATTTTACAAATTTTTCCACCATGAGTGATTTTCCAGAAAACAAATCTAACGCATCATCAATTTCGGATTTTGAATTTATTTTATAATTCCCACGTCCATCATATGCATCTCTTCTAGTTTTTAGCAATAGTGGAAGACCCATTTTATCTATCATTTGATTTAATTCCACTTTATTCTCGATCTTTGCAAATTCAGCTATTGCAATATTATTATGTTTCAAAAATTGTTTTTGTAGTAGTTTGTCTTGTATTATTCTTAGTGTATCAGGAGATGGGTTGATCTCTGTATTCGCCTCTAATTTTTTTAATACATCGCTATTTCCTGATTCAATTTCATATGTTATAATATCAGATAATTCTGATAATTTCTTAATTGCGTTTTCATCTTTGAAATCTGCAATAATTTGTTCTGCTCCAACTTGTGATGCGGGACAATTTTCCGTAGGATCTAATACTATAATCTTGGAAATTTCATCTTTCATATTTTGTGCTGCTTCAGTAAGCATCATTCCTAATTGCCCTCCCCCTATTATTCCAAGAACCTTGCTCATAACGACAAACAATTTTTGTAATACATAATAGTTTGGCGAAATTTTTTGATCGAAATTGTTTAAAAACACCAGAAAGCTTGAAAAATATTGAAATCAAAAAAACCCCTTGTTGGAATAATTATGGGTTCAAGCTCAGATAGCCGTATTATGCATGGCGCTGCTGAAATTTTAGATTCCTTTTCAATTTCACATGAAGATCAGATAATTTCTGCACATCGTACTCCTGAAAGGTTGGATGAGTATGCCAAGCATGCTGAAAAAAACAACTTCAAAGTTATAATTGCAGGTGCTGGAGGAGCTGCACATCTTCCAGGAATGATTGCATCACATACAACAATTCCTGTCATAGGAGTTCCAATCATGGTGTATAATGATAAACAACTGAAAAAATCAGATAAAAATAAATATTCTGCATTTGGTGGTCTTGATTCTCTTTTGTCAATTTCAGAAATGCCAACTGGCTCGCCGGTGGTAGCTGTTGGCATTAACAAATCATCAAATGCAGGAATTTATGCACTAAAAATTCTTGGTAATTCTTTTCCAGAAATCAAAACCAAATTAAAGAAACATAAATTTGATCAATACACTTCAGTTCTCAAAGAATCTGAAGAGTTGAAGAAATTAGGTTTATCCAGATTTGTTAAAAAGAAATTCCGTTAAGATAATACTTGAAATTCGATATTTTTTTCTTGTAAATGATTAATTAATTCATTTGATTGATTTTGATCCTCGGTTTCAAGACTGATTGTAACTCCTGCAGAACCGGCACTAACATCGGTACTTAATCTATCATGAATCACTTCTACAATATTTACATTAATTGAAGATATCTCATCTACTAATTCTTTTAATGCTCCTGGCTTATCCTTCAAGAGTACTGAAATCTTTAACATTCTTCCCATTCCAGATAATCCTTTAGATACAATCTGACCTAACAGATACATGTCAATGTTTCCCCCACATAATATGGGGACGACATTTTTTCCAGATTCTGGTTTGTGTTTTAAAATGTATGCAAGTGCAACAGCGCCTGCAGGTTCAACCACTGCCTTAGCACGTTCCATTAACAAGAACATTGCATTGATTATATCACTATCATCCACTGTAACAATTTTATCAATTTTTTCTTTAACGATCTCAAAAGTTAGTTTTCCAGGAGTTTTAACCGATATGCCATCGGCAATAGTTGTTGTTCCAGTAACTGTCTCTAATGAATTATTTTCTAATGATTTCTTCATTGCAGGATATGCGCTAGATTCAACTCCAATTATCTTCACTTTTGGATATTTTTCTTTTACTGCCGCTATAATTCCAGCAACTAACCCTCCTCCTCCAATTGGAACGTAGATTTCATCTACTTCTGGCAGTTGCTCCATTATCTCCAAACCAATCACTCCTTGACCTGCAATTACATGTGAATCGTCGAATGCATGGATTATTGTTGCATTTGTTTCAGAGGATATTTTTTTAGCATGTGCCCATGATTCGTCATATGTTATTCCTTCCAGAATTACTTTGGCCCCATAGCCTTTAGTAGCAGATACTTTGGCAGGTGATGCGGTTTTTGGCATCACGATTGTACAGGGTATGTTCTCAATATGTGACGCAAATGCAACTCCTTGTGAATGATTTCCTGCGGATGCTGCAACAACTCCTTTACTTTTTTCACCTTCAGTTAGTGATTTGATTTTAGAATATGCGCCACGAATTTTAAATGAACCTGTTTTTTGTTCGTATTCATTTTTGAGATATACATTTGCTCCACAAATTTTACTGAATGTTTCCGAAAATTCCAAATTTGTTTTTCGAATTACCTCGTTTTGAGTTTGTCTTGCCTTCACAACATCCTCATATGTTACTGTCATGGAATTGTTGCACATTCAGTACATAATTAAATTGTATGAAATGGAATGATTTTCAAATTCGTGCCTAGAAATTGCACAATTCCTATATACACGCGATCAAGACGTAAAACATTAGTCAAGTGGTACATTCCCCAAGGCGTCGTGCCTCTGTACCCTTGATTAAGAATTATTTTCCAAAATTATGTCAAGAATTTTTTCAATACCTTGTTTTATTTCGGATTTAATTTCATCACTAATTATTGATGCATCAACTAATCCTTGTTTTGCACCATTGTCGATATACTCTAAATCAATATTGCAAAGACATCCTTCTTCGCCATTAACTAATTTCTGTTCGTCAATAATAACAGAGGTGGTATGAAATGTTTCTACCAATAGATTATCTAATTCTTTGAACAGTTGATTTTTCTTACCTTGAATATCGACGACTTCAGGCTGTGAGTCGTCGATCATTTTTTTAATTTTTATCTCCAATTCCTCGTTATTATAAAATAATTCAAATAATTTTTGTTTCGGCATATCTTTAAATCCTAATTCATTTAACTTTTCAATAATTAATCTATCTCCTTCATCTTCATATTTTGATTCAGAATTTTTGTTATTGTCGATTAATTCTGCAAGTTTTGTTTGTAATTCAATTACTTTCTGCATGGGTTTGTAGTACAATAGAACATGATACTGTAATGATATGTGTAATGATAAAATATAATCGCCAATTCTAAACTCTGATTTTGTAAATATTCGTCTTAAATCTTTATCTGCAGAATATGTTACACCTTGAGAATTCCATTCTGATAAATTATAATCAAAACGCCCAAAAAATGTCTCTATATTCTTAATATCAAATGTTTGTATATTTTTTGTAGTACTATCTCCCAACATCACATTGCAGTCAACACTTCTAGTTTCATACATCATTTTTTTTAGAAATTCATCTTGAATTTTTTCATTGATTTGATTTAATTCTAATAAGAATTCATTATTGGTAGGATTACCTATTCTCATATTACTTCCTTTAATTACTTCCTTAAATTGTAATCATTTATGGAAACATATTCAGAGAATGTATGTAAACTAAAACATGAATTTATAAAAATATACAAAGGTAATAGTCACGTCACTGAACTTTTACCTAATTCTCCAAATGATTTTATTCAAATTACGGGTAATCATCTTTCATTACTACATAAATTCCTAGAAGTAAATCCAATTTATTCAACTCAAATCTCTGAGAAAATTTTTAATAAAAAGTATACAATTTTTGAGGGTGATTTGAATAATTTCTGGATAGACAGTATCAAGCATGATGCAAGTTATGCTCCATTTTACCCTACATGGATGTTATCTGCATGGAGTTTGGCATGTCACATTCAAAATCAAGGTTTTGAACAAATTATTGACATTGGTTCTGGAGATGGAAGAATTGCATATTGTGGAAAAGTATTTGGATTAGATTCAATTTCGATAGAAATTGATGAAAATTTGATAAGCATGCAAAACAGCGTGGCTTTAAAGACTGGGGTTAATTTTAATCCTATTTGTTCAGATGCGACAATTTATGATTTTGAAAAAATTCCGTTAAAAAAATCTATTTTTGTTATAGGTGGAGTTCCTGAAATTGGTGAAGTTTTAGCAGAATCTGTAATTAAAAATGTGCTCAAAATAACACAACTTTCAAATCCTGCATTTGTACTGACCGGAAGTCATTCTCATAGAGAATTCTCAAGAGATACAACACATTTTGGTTGGGGAACATTAATCAAAAAACTCCAATTAAACATAATATCTGCAATTTCTCTTCCAACATATTGGACTATGGATCAAAAATTTGAAACACCTTATATTTTTACGAAAAAAGGATAAAACATACCATTCCTTTATCAAAATGATAAATGTCTGAAAAAAAGGATTCAATATTACCTGCAGATTCGAGTTCTGCTCAATCAGATACAACTCAAAAAGGCAGTGTTGCAGATATGATGCTTGGAAAGAGTTCTGAAAAGGTAGTAGATTCAGATACCATGATTAAAGAAACTCAACAAAGAATATGGAGTTCGCTAAAAAAAGGAATTGAGTATGATGCAACAGTTGATAGATCTGATGCATATCTTAGAAAACATGTTCATGAAAAACAATCTATGGTTGTTTTGTATGTGGATTTAGTGGGGTCTACAGATATCACATTAACACTACCTGAAGAGAAGATCGCAATAATAATCAGCTCCTTTGCTCAAGAAATGGCGTTTGCAATCAGACATCATGGAGGATTTACATTAAAATTTGTAGGTGATGCAGTTATCGGATATTTTGTAAATGCTAGTTCTTTAATTGCAGCAGATAATGCAGTCAGTTCTGCAAAATCCATGATAAAAATTATAGAAGAAGGAATTAATCCAATTCTAAACCAATACGATTATCCAGATTTATTTGTCAAAATAGGTGTTGATTTTGGAACAAATATGATTATTAGATATGGATCAGATGCTGAAAAATCACACGTAGACATTTTAGGTCCTACGATGAATATTGCGGCAAAGATTCAAGGAAAAGCAAAACCTCAAGAAATTCTAATAGGTGAAGATGTCTATAACAGAATTCATCCTTCAGTTCAAAAAGAATTTTCAAAAAAAATATGGAATGAAGGTGAATGGAAATATCATGGTAGGGATACAGGTGAATTATATCCTGTCTATTATCACTCGAATTAAATTGTAAATTTGTCGGGGCATTCTACGTGTTCATAATGGTGTTCTGTAAATTGCTCTTCTACAACATACATCACAATCTTGTGTAATTCGCCTTCATGAATTATCTTTTCACATTTTAGACAACGTTTTACTTTGTTGTGTTGCATGAATCAATCCAATTTTATGATCGCTATAAGGATCTGCGATCAGAATAATATGACTAAAAATCGACGTTTGTTCACAATTTGAGCATAGATATGGCATACGAATGCTAAAATATTGTTCAAATCTCCTCGTAGTATGGATATTGGATTCTTTAATCAGAAAAAAACACAATTTAACACAGCAGATGTAAATCACGGTCCTGAAGATTCAGTACGCTATCCGCCTACAAGTAGACCTCCTACAGGAGTCACAGGAATCCGGGAGATTCGAGAAAACTTCAACAAAAGAAATGCGTCGATTATGCCAAACCTCGAAGATTTTAATCAAATGTTTCGCCAATATGCAGATGGTCTGTTAAACGGATCTGAATCAATATTCCCTCCAGGTCATCCACTTTATAATAAAGAAAAGTCATTTTCACTTCTAAAAGAAGCAAACGACAAACTACTCAAAGAAAATCTTGAATTAAAAAAACAGATTGAAAAATCTGAGAAAAAATCATCCCAGTCTAATTTTTAATAAATTTTTTATATTTTTGAAGAATTTTGTCTAAATTAATAATCTCTAATTCCAAAAGTGTCTCTTTTTCTAATATACTTTTAAGAATTAGCCTTTCTGAAGTTTCAAGATAATTTATGGAATCTGATTGAAGTATTTTATTAATTTTTTCTTTATAATTGACAGTCATTTTCAAAAATCAATATTTAATGTGGTTTATTAATTATAGGCCATTTTAGACAATTATGAATAAACAATCTTGGGTAAAGACTATGGCACAGAATAGGAAAAAGTGTGAAAAAATATTATCATTGTCAAATGATATACGTTATGCAGGTGTTTTTAATGAATATGGTCGAACCATTTCAGGAAAAATTCAGATAGGAATAAAACCAATATTCTCCCCAAATTCAGTGAGAGAAGAATTTTTTGCTATTGCATCTGCAATGAGATTAAGAAAAAAATCTGCTAAAGGTTTAGGGACTCTGGAATTTATTTTGATTAAACATAAAAAACTCAATGTTTTACTGTTCTACAAAAATGGTTTTACTTTTTATATTACAATACAACCAAACACAAAATTAACTCCAATTCTCATAAATAAGATCAAAAATTTAGTCAATCATGTATAATTTGATTTATTCTTTTGTGATGAATATTGAATGCAAATCCAATTAGTTTCAAATCATTACTTCAATTATGATTTAAGGATTAACTTCTACCATAGTTTCAGTTCTCTCAACACCCGGTATTTTTTGTATTTCTGTAGTTATGTCTTTAATTTGAAATAATTCATCAACGTCAATTACTGCTACTGCATCAAACTGACCGCTTACTGGAAATGATTCAGTTATTTGATTTACTTTTCTTAATCGTGCAGCTATTAGCTTCTTAGGAGATTTAACAAGAATTACTGCTCTTACCATCCCAAATCTACCTCTACTTCAATCAATGTTTCAGTGTCAACGATCTCATTTACTTTTTTTAAACCAATCACAATATTGTTGATCTCGTCTATAGATGAATTTAAAATAACAGAAATATCTGCTCTTCCAGTAACAACCATTATATCTTTAGAAATTTTTCTTTTTTTTCTTAATATCTGAACAACCTTGTCTACCATTCCAGGCTTGACCGTTATCATACACAAGGCTTTCATGAATTAGACACGTAAACATATCTCAAAAGGATTTCTAATCTGAACTTGCTTCTTGTGAACGAGCTTCTTCAAGATATGCACGTCGTTCCTCATCTGCAATTTCTTTATCATCTACCAAATCGTCATCTATTATGACAATTCCGGAATCTATGGGTTCCGACTTACGATTATTTTTCGCTACTTTTTTCGCTACTTTTTTCGCTACTTTTCTTTTATTTTTTTTCTTTTCTACCAAGTGATTCGATGAAAATCAGAATATCATCTTATTAAATATTTCATTATTGATTAAAATAAAATGCCGAGGGGGTGATTTGAACTCCCGACAGCCACGTCTTCAGCGTGGTGCTCTCCCAGGCTGAGCTACCTCGGCATGAACATTTTGCAAATTAAATGAAATTAAAGCCTTGTCCTTTCATGGATTCCAAACTATGTCTGGTATTTTCTTTTTATTGTTGACAGTACGTGCAAGAACAAACATTAGATCTGAAAGTCTGTTTAGATAAACTACTACCTCCTTACTGATTTCTTGAGTTTTTGATAATTCAACAACATGTGTTTCGGCCCTTCTAGAAATTGTTCGAGACATATGAAGAATTGATGCAAGTAACGTGCCACCCGGGAGAATAAAGCTCGTTAAAGGCTCCAGTCGTGGCTCCAGTAAATCTATTTTTTGTTCCAAAAATTCAACCATTTCTATAGTAGTTCTAATTTTTTTATCCGACATATTTGGATTGGCAAGATCTGACCCAACGATAAACAAATCATTTTGGATTTTAATTAAAATATGTTCAGTCTCATGATCTAATTCTAATGATAAAGCAATCCCTAATGATGAATTCAACTCGTCAACTGCGCCATATGATCTTATTCGTTCATCAGATTTCCATACTCTTGAATTATCAAACAAGGAAGTTTTGCCTTCATCCCCTGTTTTTGTATAAATCTTCATAAAAAATTGCATCGACCATATGTTTTAAGGGTACTGTTAAATCCATTGTGTATCAACAATGGTAATTATGAGTATACTGGATGAAGCAAATGAATTATTTTTTATGAAGAAATTTGAAAAGGCCATCGAAAAATATGATATAGTTCTACATGATGAACCTAATAATTTAATCGCTCTAAATAATAAAGGATATTCTTTTAGTAAATTAAGAAATTATTCAAAGGCACTTGTGTGTTATGATGAATATTTAGAAAAGTGTCCAGAAGATAAAATTGTGTTAATAAACAAAGTATCATTATTTAGAAAAACAGAGAAATTTGATAAAGCATTAAAAATTTGTGAAGATATTTTAAAAAATAATCCCAATGAAATGATCGTGTTATATCATAAATTACGTATCTTTAAAAAATTAAATAAATTTTCAGAATCAAATATTATTTGTAAAAAATTATTGAATATTTACCCTGATAATGGAGATGTTTTGTATGATATGGCATCAAATTTTCTAAAAATGGGTGATGATGAAAAATTTCTATCAGCTCTTCAGAAAGCAGTTAATGTAATTCCAAATTTAAAAAATAAATCTAGAAACAATAAAGAATTTAAACAATTTTATAATGATAAAAGATTTTTGAAAATTATTTTAGAATAAAGACGCTTATTAAAAAGAGATAAAATAAAAAATTATGATCTCAGATTTCTTTTTTCAAATTGCAGGGTTAAAAAAATTACCAAGATCTGGATGGAAAATAAAAATTGGGCTAGATGATTCTGAATCCGTTGCAGAGCATTCCTATATGATGTCTGTGATGTCAATGGTGTTATCTGATATGAAATCTCTTAATTCTGAAAAAGTACTCAAAATGACTATCCTGCATGATTGGGCAGAATCAAAAATTGGAGATTTCATGCCAGATGAAATTGGGCGTGATAAAAAATCTGAATTAGAAAATTATGCGATGAATGAAATTCTAGAATCACTTCCACAGAAAATTCAATCTAATTATAATGACATATGGAATGAATTTCTTGTTAGAGGTACCCCTGAGGCCCGATTAGTCCATGAACTAGATAAATTGGAAATGGCATTGCAAGCCAAAATCTATGAAAAGGAGGTTGATCCTGAAAAAGTGAAGCCATTCATTATTTCAGCAGTGGAACAAATAATTGATCCAGATTTAAAAAAAATTCTTGTTGATATACTAAAATAATAAATCCACTTTTCAAATTGTATCAATATGTCGGAAAATAATGATGAATTAGTTAAAGCACAAAATGAATTAATTGGAATTTTATTTGAAATTATTAAGAGATTGCAATCTAACAATGATTTGGATGCAGAATATTTTGAAATTATCAGTAAAGAGTTAAGATCTAATAGTGAAGATTCTAGATTGAGTGAAATAACTAAAGAGCGTCAAGAAAATGCAGATATTGTTTCAAGATTATTAAAGCAAATTGAATCTACTTAGTTATCACAACTACACGAATCACCATCTCCACACGAATCGTCTATAATTCTAAATTTATTTGCCTGTTCAAATTTTGATTGGGCATAATGTGAGATATTTACAATTCGAGTTATAACATTTTTTATATTCCAACTACCTTCATTTTTAAACCAAGATTCAATTTCATCAACATCATATCTCTCACCACTTTCATTAATTTCTCTAAAAATTTGTTTAATGAGAGATTCATTTTCAGAAGTTAACAGAGATTTATTTTCTATTTGAGAGGTAATTTCATTTAAACGCATTATTGTTGAATTTAGTAATGGCATAGAATTATTAATTTATTAAACAATATAATATTTCCATTGTATGCAATATTTTCAAGCGTTAAAAATGGGACAAAAAAGAGTGGAAGCATCCCGAGAATATCTCAACTCCATATCAAATGATAGGGCAATGCCAGCTTTGGCGTTAAGAGATAACAAAACTAACGTATGGGAACCAGTTGGCGAAGAGAATCTATATGCAGTAATTGATGAATCCTCTGGATTTGTTTTAACTGATTCTAGTGGATATATTATTGCCATATGTGATGCAAAAGGTACATCAAAAACACTAGTACAGAGCCTCAATCAAGAACAAAAAGACAATATTGTAGATTTGTTGAAAAAAGACAATATTGTAGAGTACAAAGGCAAAGTAGCTTTACCTGTGTAGATTTTATTAATGCCATCAAATATCATAGTAAGATGAACAAATATTCAAAAATCGTAGAGGTCCGAGGACATCTCATCGATTCATTGGTTTTAACAAAAATTTTTGATAGTGTTATGGATCTTGATGGAAAATTCGAGGTTATGAAAATATCCGTTGGAAAATTGAAGACTGATGAAAGTTATGCAAAATTAAGAATAATCGGTAAGAATGGTACCCACCTACACGAAATAATTACTGCACTACATAGAGAGGGAGCAACAACAAAAACTCAAAAAAATTGTAAGACGAAAGTTGCTACAAAAAATATGGTGTTTCCAGATAATTTTTACAGCACTACAAATAACCACACTACAATTTATCACAATAACAAATGGGTCAACGTAGATAATATGATGATGGATAAATGTATCATAGTAAAAGGCAACAAAGCTAACTGCATTCCAATTCGAGAAGTGAGAAAAGGAGATAAAGTGGTAGTTGGAGAAGATGGCATCAAGGTTTCAACACCAGAACGTCCAAGAGAAGGAATGAATGTTTTTCAATTCATGGGAAGTGGAAGTTCTAGCGAAAGACCAACTCAACACATTGCAAGAAAAGTTGCAGAAGATATTGTGAATACAAAGAAACAAGGTGGAAAAATTATTCTAGTTGGCGGTCCTGCCATTGTACATACAGGAGCTGCTGATGCAGTAGCTAAAATGATTAAAACAGGGCACATTCATGCAATCCTTGCAGGAAATGCCTTAGCGGTACATGATGTTGAATATTCTACATTAGGAACCTCATTAGGTATGAGAGTTAAAGATGGAACCTTGGCTGTAAGAGGACATCGAAATCATATGGATGCAATAAATTCTGTATTCAAAGCAGGTTCACTAAAGAAAATGGTTCAACAGAAAAAATTGACTAGTGGAATAATGTATGAATGTATTAAGAAAAATATTCCATTTGTCTTGGCAGGTTCGTTGAGAGATGATGGGCCATTACCAGATGTGATTACAGATATTGCAGTTGCTCAAAAAGAATACAAGAAAGTTTTGAAGGATGCAAGCATGGTAATTATGGTATCTACTATGCTACATTCTATTGCAACAGGTAACATGCTTCCAGCAAATGTAAAGGTAATTGTAATCGATATCAATCAGCCAACTGTAACAAAATTAATGGACAGAGGAACTTGGCAGGCGTTAGGAATAGTATCTGATGTAGGTGCATTCCTACCAATGGTTGCAAATCAAATTAGAGGTAAAAAATGACATTAAAAGAAATTGAACATATAGATTTTAAGAAAGGAAATGGAATAGTCCCCGTGATAGTTCAAGATTCAAATTCCAAAGATGTACTTACTCTAGCATACACAAACAAAGAATCTCTTGAACTAACAAAAAAGACCGGAAACTCATGGTTTTGGAGTCGTTCTAGAAATAAACTTTGGATGAAAGGAGAAGAGTCAGGCAATACTCAGAAAGTGAAAAAGATATTGGTTGATTGCGATTCAGATGCAATAATCTATTTGGTAGAGCCATCAGGTCCTGCTTGTCATACAGGAAAACAAACCTGTTTTCATAATGATATGGGGTTTTAGAAATCTCTTATCTGTGCAAGTAATTCTTTTGTTTTGTGAAGTACATTTTCAGGATAACAGTTTAACATCCACCCATTATCAATTTTTGAGAATTTCATATCATTACATGTAACATCATATTCTTCAATGCTATTGTCAAATTCCCAATCAAATCCATTTCGAATAGTAATTTCAGGATAATTGTGGCCTCTTACCAAAGATATTTCCCATAATTCTTCATCAAAATCAATTTCCGCATATAATGCATTTGGATACAAGTAAATTACATTTGGATGAGAGACTATTGCATCGAATTCTACTGAGGTCACATACTCATTATGTAATAGGATAATTTTCTCATATTGGGCCAGTACATTTGGATTTTGGTGAATTGTAATATCTGTAATTACATCATACCCTAAAAGACTTAGAACTTGTAAGCCATTTGCACTTGACGTGAAACCTGGATTATATTCTTCATCTATTTTTACAGTAAGGCAATCATCTTCTCGAAATAGAACTCCATGAAATTCTTGATCACATTCTCCACGATAAAATGTATAAAATCCTGGTTCAGAATATGCAGCTGCAGTGAATATGGGAAAAACTACTGCAGAATTTTTATTATTTTTTAAATCTTGATAAATGTCTAATTTTGATTCATCGAGTTTATAGTATACGTTTCGCCAGATTTTTTCACCATCAATCATTTGAAAATCATTATCGTATGCCATAACTTTGAATAAAGATTTGACATTTGTTTGAATTAATTCTGGAGAGTTCATAAATTCAATTTTTTCTTCAATTTTTGAGATTTCAGTATTTTCAGAGGGGGTTATTCCGATATATGCACCAATAATGATAATCATGATAACAATTGGAATCACAATTAATTTTTGATTCATTGATTTAGTTTCGATTTAATCAATTCAAGTGTTTTGACAGGATCTGCTTTTCCTTTAGTTTTCTGCATTACTTTTCCTACAAGAAAATTCACTGTTTCAGGTCTTTCTTTGGCATCAAGTACTGCCTGTTTTTCTTCATCAAAAATCTGAGAAATTATGATATTTATCTCGGATGAATCAGAAACTTGTCTCAAATCCATTTCGTGTAATACCGTTTTCATATCTTTACCGGATTTCATAATTTCTTGAAGTGCAACTTTTGCAGAATTTCTTGTAATTATTTTAGAATTGATTGCATCAATTAAATCCGATAAATGTTGTGATGTAATCTTTGACTTTTCTTGTTTTTCTTTTGTGTCAATGAAACCTATCACATCCGTAGTTATTAGATTTGCAATATCTTTTGCATTATGAACGGAGTATGCATTTTCAAATAGTTTTGAATAATATCTATCAGATGCTATAATTTCTGCAACCTGTGGCGCGATATCAAATTTTTCAACATATCTCTCTTTTTTAGAACTAATACTTTCAGGCATATTTTCTTTTAATGTATCTCTCGTACTTTGATCAATTTTTACCCAAGGAATATCATTTTCTAAGAAATATCGATAATCTTGATCTTCTTCTTTGCTTCTAGAACTAACTGTAATCTTTCTTCTATCATCCCAATGTCTAGTTTCTTGAGCAATCTCAATATCTCGTTCAAACAAACTTTGTTGTCTTGTAATCTCAAAGTGTAACGCTTTTTCTAAATCATGAAAGGATCCTATGTTTTTAATTTCAACCTTACTCCCTCCTTCAATTGAAACATTACCGTCTGCACGCATTGCACCTTCCAAACCCGGTTCTGCGACACCTAAATTTTCTAGTAAATCTGATAAAATATTTAAAAATACTCTAACTTGTCGTGGGCTCTCGAAATCAGGGTCGGTTACAATTTCCACCAAGGGAGTTCCAGCTCGATTATAATCTACAAGAGTTATTTTAGTTCTATCTGATACGCCCTCATAAATAATTCGTCCTGGATCTTCTTCTAATTGGATACGCCTAATTTTGATTTTCTTATCTTCAACACGGACATACCCCTCACCTCCGACACTCGTATTTCCGTAAACATTGAGCTGTGTAATCTGAAAGTTTTTTGGTAAATCTGGATAAAAATAATTTTTTCTAAAAAATGCAATTTTTTCAGGTGTTTCACAACTTAATGCCATAGCAATACTTGTTGCAGATTCAACTGCCTTTTGGTTTAATCTAGGTAATGAACCTGGCAACCCCATACATACAGGACAAATGTTGTGATTTGGTTCAAACTCCCTATAATTCGCCTTACATGAACAAAACAATTTACTCTCCAACTTTGTTAGTTGACAGTGAATTTCTAATCCTATTTTTGTCATAATGGTACCTCTGGTAAATTAGTCTTTGATTCTAATGCATATGCAGATTGTAATAATGATTTTTCTTCCAAACTATTTGCCATGATTTGTATACCTATAGGAAGTCCATTGATCACTCGATATGGAACTGAAATGGCAGGCTTTCCGGTAAGATTTGCAGTTACAGTATTGTAATCTAATAACATCAACGTTACAGGATCATCTATTTTTTCTCCAAATTGGAATGGTTGTACAGGTGAAGTTGGAGAAATAAGATAATCAAATTTTTCAAAGGCTTTGTTGGTTTCAGATATTAATTTTGATTTTACTTTTAATGCCTTTAAGAAGTATTTTCCAGCGTGTCCTGCAGATGGAACGAACCCCCCAAGAATAATCCTACGTGTAACTTCAGGTCCAAATTTTGTTCTTGATTTAGATATGTAGGAATTGTATTCGTATCCATCAGATTCCAGTTCATAACCATAACGTATGTTGTCATAACGAGCTAGATTACTTCCAGCCTCGGTGGAAGTAATCGTATAATATGCTGCAACAGTATAAGGAATTGTAGGAAGTGTTACCTCTTCACATAATGCACCCAAACTCTCAAAATCTCGTATGGCATCTTTCGTTGCAGTCAAAACTTCTGAACTTAGACCATCAGAGGCGGTCATTTCTTTTATAATTCCAATTTTCTTACCTTCAATTTCATCTTCAATATTTTCCAGATAATTCACATTATTGTTATCAATTGTGGTGTCATCATTAGCATCTTGACCTGCAATGATGTTTAACAAAAACGCAGAATCTTTTACAGTTTTAGTCATTGGACCAATCTGCTCAATACTGTTTGCGTAAGAAATCAATCCATATCTGCTGATTAATCCATATGTCGGTTTTAAGCCTACAACTGAACAAAAACTAGCAGGATTTCTTACAGAACCTCCGGTGTCAGAACCCAATGATGCAAGACATTCATTTGCGGCAACTGATGCAGCACTTCCTCCTGAGGATCCTCCTGGTACATAATCAAGATTCCATGGATTCTTTGTAGGACCGAATGCACTAAATTCAGTAGTCAGCCCCATAGCAAATTCATCTAAATTTGTTTTTCCAATAATTATTGCATCTTCATTTTGTAAACGATTTACCACTGTGGAAGTGTACGGAGAGACAAAATTTTCCAATATTTTTGAAGCACAGGTAGTTTTAGTACCTGTGATGCAAATATTATCTTTGATTGAGATTGGAAATCCATAACATTGCCCGACTTTTCCTCCAGATGATATTTTTTGATCAATAAGTTTTGCATCATTTATTGCAGAATCATTTAAGGAGAGATATGCATGCACATCCCCCTCTACATCTTTAATTCGTTGTAAAGTTGTAGCAGTGAATTCTTCAACAGTGAAGGAACCTGATTTTATATCTTCAATGTATTTTAGAATGGAAGTATTTAGATTCATTTAATTCATCTTTGGTGCACGAATATAATATTCACGGAAGTTCTTTAATGATTCAATTAGTTTTTTATCATTTGGAATAAATTCATCTTTTCGTAATTCATCTAAGGATTTTTGTTGAGACGTAATTTCTTCAGAAGAAAGATCAATTTTGTCTAAAATATCAAAATACTCGAGCATTTTTTTTACACGACTTACATGTTCATCATGATCCTCCAGATCAATTTTCATTAATTTGGCTACTCGGATTATTTCATTTTCATCAATCAATTATTTTTCCCTATAGATTCATTTTAACACTAAAATATATTATAATATAAAACAATTTAAGATATGAAAATAATTTTATTTTCATTATTTGCATCTGTTTTAATAATTGGAATTATACCTAGCATAAATGCAGAATCTGTTCCTGATTGGGTGAAAAATACTGCAGGATGGTGGGCAACTGATGTAATTTCTGAAACTGAATTTGTTAACGCAATAGAGTTTTTGGTT
>Ga0315327_10000143_pt1 | contig 31447 bp, 33 predicted proteins | sample M110032315metaG_FD_203460 | JGI IMG/M metagenome (GOLD analysis project Ga0315327, IMG submission 203460) | Ammonia-oxidizing marine archaeal communities from Monterey Bay, California, United States - M1 100m 32315 | ecosystem: Environmental > Aquatic > Marine > Coastal | place: USA: California... | reverse complement strand
ACCAACCACCACAACCCCCCCGACCACCACCGCGGCACCAACCACCACCGCGGCACCAACCACCACAACCCCCCCGACCACCACCAGGCCAACTCCGCTCCCCTGGCCCTCTGACGTCGGCACTAGTCGATTCGGCGTCCTCGGACAGTCCTTCGACGTTGCTGGGGGTTGGATCCGACCCCATCCGGGGATCTTCCTACGTTCGGAGATTGAGGGCGCCCCGCACAGCCGGAACTGGGGCATGGCCGACTGGCACGTGCAGCGTTGGCAGGCAGACCGTCTGGCCATCATTGGCACGATCTGGCCATTCGTTGACTGGGACCAATGGAGCTGTCACGGGTCGGACCCCGAGGTTCGACCCGTGCTCTGGGAGCTGCCCACCCGACTCTTCGCACCGTGTGACGACGAAACCTTCGTGGCCTGGCTCTCCGACGTGGTCGAGCGCTATGACGGCGATGGTATCGACGACATGCCCAACCTCGCCTACCCGATACGCCACTGGGAGGTGGCCAACGAACCGGCGATGCAGGGAGGTCACGGCCACTTCTTCCAGGGCTCATCCGCCGACTACCTGACCATGCTGCGTCTGGCATCCGACGCGATCAGGGCGGCTGATCCAGAGGCGGTCGTCCTCACCGGAGGCCAGGCCGGAATGCAGCCTGATTTCGTTGACTTCTGGCGCCCGGTCCTCGAGTCCGCTGGAAACACATTCGATGTGGGGAACATCCACTCCATCGGATCGGACCAATCCTTCTTTAGTGACGATTACCGAGGCTTCCTTGACGAGACCGGCCATTCGGACAAGGGCTTCTGGGTTACTGAAGCACTGGTTCCCACAGCACCTGAACCTGGCGAGATGGCACCTACCCGCGACCAACTAGCCCAGAACACGATGACCGGCTTCGTCACGGCACTGGCCGATGGGGCATCCCGGATCTTCAACGTCGGCCCACACGACCCCACCGGCGGACCAGGACCTGAGTCGGACGCCGCGTACCTGCTCTTGGCCCGCACGGTCTCCGACTTCACGTCAGCCACATGGACCTCAAACACTTCGGTTCGCTTCGACATGCCCGACGGTCGAATCGTCCATGTCCTGTGGAACGGTGCCAATCTGCCAGCATCGATCGCCAGCACTGTCGAGACCCTCAGCTACGACGGCACCAGCGGTTCGGCCGACGCCGCCACGTTCACGGCAGACGTCCCGACACTGGTGACGCTCAACCCGTAGAGATCCATCCAGGAGCGGCAGCGAGCGCCTCCTCGGCTACCCGGGCCCCCTGATCGAGCAATTCGGGCACCAACTCGAACTCGAAGTCGGGAGCGTCGTCCACCGTCGGTAACTCCACGTGCAGCACGTCGAGGTCGGTGGGGACGTCCAACCACTGCTGACGGGTCAATTCTGCCGCGGCAGCCCGAACGCCGACCATCATCAAAGAGAGCGCCGTCTGCTTGGTGGCCGGGGTGAACTTGGCTGCAACGTCGAGCACGACCATCCTGGTCGGCGCCAACGAAAGAGCTCGCCGTAGTGGGATGTTGGACACGACCCCGCCATCAAGGTGCAGCGTGCCACCACCGAGGTCCACAGCCGGTAGCACTCCTGGGACCGCAGTGGTCGCACACAACAGTTCCACCAGTGGCCCACTAGTCCACCAGGTGACCTGCCCGGTGGAGGCATCGGTAGTCCCCACGTGACACGGCACGACAGCCTGGGATAGATCCTCCATTGGCACGTGGTCGGCGATCAGCGCCCGCAGACGGTCGCCGTTATCGAAGCTGGGGCGACCACGCACGATGGCAGCCACGTTGCGAACCACGCTCCCCCGGATGGGACGCCGGTCAGCGACATCGCGCCACACCTCCTCCAAGCGTCGCGCCCGCTCAACCGTCGGCCCTGCAGCCACGAAACTCCCGTTAAGCGCCCCCGCTGAAACGGCCACCACCGCGTCGGGCACGATCCCACGCTCAATAAGGACCCGCAGCATCCCGGCCTGTGCCGCCCCCCGAACCGACCCCCCCGACAGGACGAACACGGTATTGGACGAATCGGTGTCAACTGGGACCCCGGGCGCGCTCGACCGCCGCCAACTCTTGAGGAAGCGGAATCGAACCATGCACCGACGGTAGTGGCCGAGCGATACCAACCCGCTGGTGGCGATCCGATACGCCGACCGGCACGTCACTAAAGTCTGCTGATGCCCGAAACCGTCGACCTCCATGCCGCCTGGACCGCCTTCTGCGACCGCCTGAAGGACGGTGCTGACGTAGTCCTCGACCCCGACCTACCCATCAACGAGGTGGATCGCGCCGAGGGTCTCCGAGCCCTGCTCCGTCGACTGTCCAGTGAGGTGAATCGGAATCTGGAAGGCGGCGGCACCTCCCACCCGGAGCTGGCCTGGATCCACCCCTTCAAGAACGGGCAGGACAACCCCGACGGGCTGTACCAGATAGCGTCGCTCGACCTGTCCCGTACCTACCGACTCTCAGGAACTGTCGGGTCGGTCCGGTACCTCGGCATCGCCGCCGCGACGACCGACTTCTCGGCGGGAGCCATCGAACAGTTCCTCACCCTCAACGGAGACGAGTTGCCCACCGACGCCGACGGACGGTTCTCCATAGCCTTCGGCGCAGGCCCTGCCCCCGAACCAGCCGTCGGCGAGGCACCCGACGGCGCCTGGTTCGAACTCCCTCCCCGACGCTGCGGCCTCCTGGTTCGCCAGTTCTTTTCCGACTGGGAGAACGAGGTTCCCGCCGACCTACACCTCGAGTGCACCGACCCCGGGCCATCTACCAGCCGACTGGAACCTCACGAGTTGACGCCCCACCTGACCCGCATCGCCGACCAGGTGGTCGAGATGACTGCCTTCTGGACCCGGTTCGGCGCCTCCCACCTAACCCGCGACGAGGTGAACACGTTCGACCACGTCCAATCAACCCAAGGCAGCGCATCCAACCTGGGTGGAAGCCTCGACCAGGGCTACGGCCAGACCTGGTACCGGATGGGCGAAGGCGAGGCTCTCCTATTGGAGGTAGAGATCCCCAACTGCGCCTACTGGGAGATCCAACTGGGTGACGTCTGGTACCAGTCGTTGGACTGGTGGAACCGCCAGTCCAGCCTGAACGACGACCAAGCCGTGATATCTGACGACGGTGTATTTCGGGCCGTGATCGCCCACCACGACCCTGGGGTCTCCAACTGGCTGGATACCACCGGATCCACCCAGGGATGCATCACCTATCGGTGGAACCAGGCCGACCGCCAGCCCGTCCCGACCTGCCGACTCGTTCCAATAGCCACACTGGACGACCACCTCGACGACAGATGGCACCGGACCACCGCCGAACAGCGAACCTCGGCGCTCCGGATCCGACGCCGAGCCGCCCTCCGACGGTTCCGTCGATGAACACCACTCCCACCCCGCACCTGTCAATCCAGGTCGTCAACTTCGCCGACGAACCACCGGGAGACTGGGTGCGGTTGTCTGATCATGCGGTGGCCGCAGACCGTGCCGGCGTGGACCGACTGGCGGTGGCCGACCACGTGGCGTTCGGTGACAACCTTGACGATTACGGCGATCCGTCCAAAGGAGGAACGGTGGGTGGTCGCCAACCGACCGGCCCAGGAGGAGCGTGGCTGGAGCCCCTGACCACCCTCACGTGGCTGGCAGCCCGAACTGACCGGATCCGCCTCCAGACGGGAATCCTCCTGGCCGCCCTTCGCCGACCAGTCGTTCTCGCGAAGACCACCGCCACCTTGGACGTACTGTCCGGTGGCCGACTCGATTTGGGCGTCGGCGTGGGTTGGCAGGCCGCCGAATACGAGGCCGCCGGTCTCGACTTCGACGGTCGCGGACGCCTCCTAGACCACAGCCTCGAAGTGTGCCGCGCCCTCTGGTCTCAGGACCGGGCCACCTACGCCGGCAACGAGTTGGCCTTCGACGGCATCCACGCCATGCCCGCACCCCTAAACCCAGCCGGCGTGCCCATCTGGGTCAGCGGCACCGTCAACCGACGGACGGCCCGTCGCCTGGCCACCTTCGGCTGCGGCTGGATCCCCTGGGGTCCCGATCGGACCGACGTGGCCGGCGGGATCGCCCGTATGCAAGAGATGCAAGTTGAGATGGGTCTCGACCCCGGCCCGTACGAGGTCCAGGGATCGGTGCCGGTCGCCCAAAACGACGACGGGACCGTGAACGTAGCCCGAACCGTGGCTGTGGTCCCCGATCTGGTGGAGGCCGGCGTCACCGACTGTCGGATCTCCGTTCCGCTTCCCGACGACGGCGCTACCGCCGAGCAAACGCTGACCGAACTCGTCGACGCCTTCCGGACCATGGCCGGACGAACCTCCCGGCACGACCTATGAGATTCGGGTTCTTCGGCGTCAACATCGGGGTCCTGGCTGAACCGGACACCATGGTGCGAGTGGCCCGCACCGCCGAGGAAGCAGGCTGGGAGTCGATCTGGACCGGCGAGCACGTGGTGGTCGCCGACCCGCGACGACCGCCGTCACCGGTCACACCCGGCACCCACTTCGTGGATCAGGTGGCCTCGTTGTCATTCCTGGCCGCCCACACGTCAACCATCCGACTCGGTACCGGCATCGTCATCCTCCCCCAGCGAAACCCGGTCGTTCTGGCCAAGGGCCTGGCCTCGGTCGACGTGCTGTCTGGCGGCCGCCTCGAGGCCGGGTTTGGCGTGGGCTACGTGCCTGCAGAGTTCGAGGCCCTCGGCGTGCCGTTTGCCGAACGAGGCGCCAGGACCGACGAGCACCTCGACGCCATGCGGGCGCTGTGGCGTGGCGATCCCACGTTCGACGGCCGCTTCACCTCCTGGGCCGGGGTGGAGGCCTCGCCCCGCCCGGCTACCCCCAACGGCCCCCCGGTGCATGTGGGTGGTGGTGTCCCGGCGACCTGGCGGCGGGTGGTCCGCCGGGCCCACGGCTGGTACGGCTTCCTCACCACCCTGGAGTCAACGGCGAACGCCGCAGCTGGCATCCGAGCTGCCGAAGCGGACCTTGACCGTCCAGCCGACCTAGGCCCGATCGTCCTCTCGGTGTCGCCATCCGAGCTGGTGGACCGCGACTTGGTCCGTCGCTACGAGGACCTCGGCGTTGATCGGATGATCCTCGTCCACGACTTCCGGGACATCTCCCGTAGCCCACATCCGGAGCGGGCCGAAGCGGCACTGCGCTTCCTCAGCGAGACTCCCGAACTCCTGGAGTTCGACTGACACCTAGATGATTCTCGACCCGCTGAGGACGAGTGTCCACGGGCGAGACGTCCATGCCACTGGCAGCCCACACCGCCAGCAACCCCAAGGCGTCTCGTCGGCTTCCCCTACTGGGTCGTCGACCCCCATATGCAGAGCCGCGACGAAGCCTTCACGACGCCCCAGTCAGGCGCCCCGATCAGGAGTCTTCATCCAAGCGATCGGCCTCGACGCCAATCGATGTGGAATCGCCATGCCCCGTATGCAAGGTGGTCTCGCGATCCAACACGAACAACCGCGAGCGGATGCTCTCCACGAGAAGCCCACGATCCGAGAACGACCTGCCGGTGGCTCCCGGGCCACCGTTGAACAGCGTGTCCCCCGAGAACAGCACACCCAGGGTGGGCACATGAATGCAGCAGCCGCCCGGTGAATGGCCCGGCGTGTGCAGGACCGTGAGGTCATCGCCACCCAACGGCACTGTCATGCCGTCCCGAAGGGGGTCGTCGATCCGACGATCCGGGTGTACGACGTCCCACAGCATCCCGTCGTCGGGGTGCAGCCAGATCGGGGCGTCGACCGTGTCGGCCAACTCCACCGCGGCATTGATGTGGTCGTTGTGGCCGTGGGTACAAAGGACTCCCCGGACCCTCCGACCCCCGACGGCCTCAGCGATGGGTCGATGGTCATGGGCGGCGTCGACCACCACCACCTCGTAGTCGTCGCCGACCAACCAGATGTTGTTATCTACCTCGAAGTCCTCGCCGTCCAGCGAGAAGATCCCGCTGGTCACCACCCGGTCAACACGAAGGGTCATCGTCGAATCAGAGCACCACGACCGAACGCAGCACTTCACCGCGCTCCATCTTGTGGAAGGCCTCCTCGACCTCGTCCAGGGCGATCGTCTCACTTACGAAGCGATCCAGATCCAGACGCCCCTGTAGGTACAGGTCGATCAGCATCGGGAAGTCCCTGCTGGGCAGGCAGTCGCCGTACCACGACGACTTCAGCGACCCTCCCCGACCGAACACCTCGATCATGGGCAATTCGAGAGTGGCCTCCGGATTGGGTACGCCTACTAGAACGACGGTGCCGGCGAGATCCCGGGCGTTGAAGGCCTGCTGGTAGGTGATGGGCAGGCCGACCGCTTCGATGGCCACGTCCACCCCGTTGCCGTCGGTGACCGCGCGTATGGCCTCCACCGGGTCCTCCACCGAGGAGTTGACCGTGTGGGTGGCCCCAAACTCCCGTGCCATCTCAAGCTTCCGGTCGTCCAGATCGACGGCCACGATGGTGTGAGCCCCAGCCAGGTACGCCCCAGCGATAGCCGCGTCGCCCACCCCACCACAGCCGAACACGGCCACCGAGTCCCCCCGGCCGACGTTGCCGGTGTTCATGGCCGCACCCAAGCCGGCCATAACGCCACACCCAACGAGACCCGCGACCTCCGGCGGAGCTGCCGGATCCACCTTGGTCGCCTGACCGGCAGCCACCAGCGTCTTTTCGGCGAACGCACCAATACCCAGCGCCGGCGAGAGCTCCACCCCGTCAAGGGTCATCTTCTGGGTGGCGTTGTGAGTGGCGAAGCAGTACCACGGGCGGCCCCGCCGACACGACCGACACTGACCACACACGGCCCTCCAGTTGAGGACCACGAAGTCCCCTACGGCAACCGCGGTAACGTCGGAGCCGACCTCTTCGACGATGCCGGCGGCTTCGTGGCCGAGAAGGAACGGAAATTCGTCGTTAATGGCCCCCTCCCGATAGTGGAGGTCGGTGTGGCAGACCCCACACGCCTTGACGGCCACCAGGACCTCACCGGGACCGGGATCCGGCACCTCGATGGTCTCGATGGTGACCGGTTCACCTTGGGCTCGGGCGACAACGGCCCGGACACTGTGTGGCATTGGATGTTCCCCTATCTGGCGGACGGTCTATGGACGGTAACAGGGCCGGTCAAACGCCTGGGCCCTTGCTATGCCAACACATGCCGTCAGCGCCTCCGGTAGCGGTCAGCCGCCACAGCCATAGCCGCCGTGAACCCCCCGATAACCAGTAGGAACACCACGGCACTGGTTTCCATCAGCCCGCTGGCCGCCCCTCCGACCAGGACCACGAACACCAGTGCGGATACCAAGATCGGTGAGTACCTACCGGAGCGTGCCACCGCGACATGTTGCCAGACCGCCCCCATACACGGTTAAAACCTAGGATCGTCTCCGGACGAGAGGCAGGAGGCATGCCGTGCGGGTAGCCATCACGGGAGCGACGGGGCTAGTCGGCTCGCACTGCACCGTCACGGCACTGGCTGCCGGGCACGACGTCCGGATGGTGGTCCGTAATCCGAACAAGGCACGGTCGACTCTGGCCCTCCACGGCCTTCCCACCAACGCCGCCGAGGTGTTCGAGGCCGACCTGACCGACCACGATCGCCTCCGCGCCTCGTTGGCCGGGGTCGACGGCCTCATCCACGCCGGGGCTGTGTTCAGCCTCGATCCCCGCCAGGCACGCGCCATGCGCGACGTGAACCCGACTTCGACAGCGTCCATCCTCGGAGAGGCCGCTGATCGGGCCTTGGAGCGGATCATCCACGTCTCGTCCATGGGGGTCTACGCCCCGTCTCTCGTCGACATCGACCCCGAGAGTCCCGTAGGGCTGGAGTCGGGCGCTTACACCGGATCCAAGATCGCCGCCGATGACATCGCCGTGGCCCTCCAGAAGGCCGGTCACCCAGTGGTCGTGGTCTGCCCTGGCGGCATCCTCGGACCGCTGGATCCCAGCCCCGACCTAAGCGACTCGATGGCCATGATGCGCGACTGGGTTCGGATGCGGACCACCGCCATCCCCCGTTCCATCCGTTTCGGCTTCGTCGACGTCCGGGATGTGGCCGCGGTGTGTGTGGGGTCCCTCTCCGGAGGTGACGCGCCGGCACGGCACCTTCTGGCCGGCCACGTCCACTACATGTTCGAGATTTTGGAAATGGCCGCCGAACTCACAGGACGCCGGGTTCGCGTCATGGGTAGCCCGACGTGGACCATCACCCTGGGGGGCATAATCTGCGATCTGGTCGGCCGGACCACCGGCAACAAGATGCCGCTGACCGGCGAGACGGCCCGCCTAACCGTCGGCAACGCCCGGGCCGGGGGCCTGCAGTCGGTTGACCAACGCAGCGCTGCCGAGGCCTTCGGCTTCCCGGCCCACTCCATCACCGAGACGCTGTCCGACACCATCGGCTGGATGCATGCCACCGGCCACCTCACCACCGATCAAGCCGGGTTGCTCGCCACCTGAAGCCCCGATCAGTCCGACTCAACGCAGGACCAGCCATCGACCGGTACGACCAGCTCCACCAGGTAGTCGGTGACCGGCCCAGTCAGGCACCAGGAGTTGGCCATGTACGCACCGTGTCCCTCGGCGTCCGACGAGACCACTACGGCATCACCCAGTACGTCGGCCAACGCCTCGGCCCATGCAGGCGGGGTGGCTGGATCCCCCTCCAAGTAGACCACCAGAGCCGGGACGGCCAACTCGACCGGACCGATATGCAGGGGATCCACCGCAGCCGGCAAGGGGTAGCACCCGACGGAGCCGGCGTATGCCGGTCCAAAGTGGGCCAACGTGTCGGCGATGGCCGTCGTGGCGTCGAAGACCTCACCCGGTGGAGGACGCTCCGGGTCGTCGGCGCAGTCCACCAGAAACCGTGCGTCCATCGATCCGTCGTACGAGCCGTCGTCCCGACGACCGACCAGCACGTCCCCGAGGTCCTGGAGCACCGTGCCCGTCCCCTCGGCCACGATCTCCTCCAGCCCCTCGCCCAGCATCGACCAGGAGAGCGGCGAGTACAGCGCAGCTCCCACCCCAAGGTAGAACTCGCCATTGGTGAGACGCCGCTCCCCAGCGGGCACAGGCGCTGCCGAGACCACGGCAACTGCGGCGGCGAACGCCTGCTCCGGGCCACCGACGGTGTTTAACGGACAGGCCGGCTCGGCGTCGCACGCTTCGGCGAAGGCCGCCCACGACGCTTCGAACCCGTCGGCCTGAGCCCTGCTGGGACGGCTCACCCGTTCAGTGGGGTCCACGGGTCCGTCCAGCACCATGGCTCTTACCCGGTCCCCGAACAGGGCGGCGTACACCGCTCCTAGTCGTGTCCCGTAGGAGTACCCCAGGTACGAGATCTGCTCCTCGCCCATGGCCCGCCGGATCATGTCGATGTCGCGGGCCACAGCATTGGTTCCCACGTGGTGGACCAAGTCACCACTGCGTTCGAGGCAATCGGCTACGCGTTCCTCAGCGTCGGCCATCACAACGTCTAGGCCGTCGCCGGGTTCCAAGACGGCGATCTCGTCGTCAAAGTCGTCCATGCACCTGACCAGCGTGCTCCGCCCGACACCCCGAGGGTCGAAGCCCACGAGGTCGAATCGGCCAAGGAACGCCGGATCGGCCAACCAGTGACCCATCCATTCCAGCATCTCGATGCCCGATCCGCCCGGGCCTCCGGGATTGAGGACCAACATCCCGATCCGCGGTTCGACGGCTGCCCGGATCCTCGCCAAGGCCACCTCGATGGTCGGTCCGTTTGGCGATGCATGGTCCATCGGGACGACAAGCGTGGCGCACTCTTGGCCACCGCACTCCTCCCACTCCAGTGGTGCAGGCTCGAACGGTTCTAGAAGGATCTCGCCGGTGCGGCTCATGGAGCCAACCCCATCGTCGACATGGCAAGCCCCGCCGACCGCCACCGGCAAGAGGACGACCACCACCAACCGACGGATCACCCGCGGTCTCATCTGACCAGAACTACCCCGATCATTTCGGCCAAGCCTCCCTGAGGCGACGCCACGACTCCTCCAGCGCCTCAGGTAGCACCCGGACGTTGGCCACCGTCGTGGTGAAATTGGTGTCGCCCGACCAGCGCGGCACAACGTGTACGTGCAGATGGCCGGGAATCCCTGCTCCGGCTGCCCGCCCTAGGTTCACGCCGACGTTGATACCACCCGGGTCTAACGCCGTCTCCACCGCGGCGACAGCGTCGCGCACTGTGGCCCAGAGCTCCAGGTATTCCTCTTCAGTGAGGCCCGAGAGGTCGGCCACAGCACGCCGAGGCAACACCATCAGGTGTCCGCTGGTGTACGGGAAGACGTTCAACACCGCGAAACAAGTCGGTCCCCGGTGCACTACGAAGGTTTCTTCGTCGCCGTGGTCACCGTCAGCAAGTACCTCGAACAGCGTGCGACCATCCCCGCCATCGACAGGCGCACCCGACGACTGTGCGTCGGTGCCATCGTTCAGCCCCGACACGTAGGCGTATCGCCACCCGGCCCACAGGCGGTCCAACCCAGTCAGGACGTCGACTCCCCGGTCGACCCGGCCACCAACGCTCCAGACGCTTCGGCGTCGGCCAGTCGTCCCAAGAACGAATCGATCGCCAAGTCCCGCTCTGGACCATCGGCGCCCCTCGCGTTATCTCCTACCGTCCCGTTGGAGGCGTCGTCGTCACCTACCACCAACACGTGGGGCACCTTGTCCACCTTGCCGGCCCGAACCCGCTTGCCCAGCGGCTCGTCGGCAGGATCCACGGTGACCCGATGGCCGGCAGCCACCAGGCGGTCCCTGACCGCCTCGGCGTAGGCCTGGTGCTCATCGGCCACCGGCAGGACACGCACCTGCTCGGGCGCCAACCACAACGGGAAGGCCCCGGCGTAGTGCTCCAACAACACACCAAAGAACCGTTCGATGGAACCCATCAGGGCCCGGTGGATCATCACCGGCCGGTGGCGCCCGCCATCAGCACCCACGTACTCGAGTTCGAAGCGCTCAGGGAGGTTGAAGTCCAACTGGATGGTCGACAGTTGCCACGGCCGCCCGATGGCGTCGGTGATGTCGACGTCGATCTTGGGACCATAGAAGGCACCGCCACCCTCTTCGACCACGTAGTCCAAGCCGGCCGACTCGAGGGCCCTTTGGAGCCCGTCGGTGGCCATGTTCCACAAGGCATCGTCGCCCACCGACTTCTCGGTCGGGCGGGTCGACAACTTGGCCTGGAAGTCTTCGAAGCCGAAGGCCCGAAGCACGCTGAGCGTGAAATCCAATAGTGAGGCCAACTCTTCGGGAATCTGGTCCGGCGTGCAGAAGATGTGGCTGTCGTCCTGGGTGAAGCCCCGACTTCGCAGCAGGCCGTGGACGGCCCCGGAAAGCTCATACCGGTATACAGCGCCCAGTTCAAAGAACCGTTGGGGAAGATCGCGGTAGCTCCGCTGTCCACTCTGGAAGACCGCTACGTGAAAGGGGCAGTTCATGGGCTTCGGGTAGTAGCTAGCCCCGTCCAACTCCATGGGCGGGTACATGCCGTCGGCATAGAAGTCGAGGTGGCCGCTGGTCTCCCACAGGACGGACTTGGCGATGTGAGGACTAAAGACGAAGTCGTAACCACCCGCCTCGTGGCGAGCCCGGCTGTAGTCCTCGATGATCTTGCGCACGAGGGCACCCTTGGGATGCCAGATGGCCAGGCCGGGACCCAGCGCATCAGGCCACGACACGAGGTCCAACTCTGCGGCCAAGCGCCGATGGTCGCGCTTCTCAGCCTCGGCAAGGCGGTGGAGGTGGCCCTTCAACGACTTCTTGTCAGCCCACGCCGTGCCGTAGACGCGCTGCAGCATGGGTTGCTTCTCATCGCCTCGCCAGTAGGCCCCCGCCACCTTCTGCAACGCGAAGTGTCCAAGCCGCCCGGTCGAAGGAACGTGCGGTCCAGTGCACAGGTCAACGAAGCCCTGACCGTTGCGGTACCAGGTCACCATCCCGTCGGCAGAAGCTTCCCTGGCCATCTCAACGTCGACGGCGCCGGCGCCGGCGCCGGCGGTCACCTTCTCGATGATCTCTCGCTTGTATCGGTGCTCCGCAAATAGTTCAAGGGCCTCAGATGCTCCCGCCTCAAAGCGCTCGAAGGCCTGATCGGCGGCAATGATCTCGCGCATGCGGGCATCAATGGCCTCCAAGTCGTCGGCCGTAAACACCCCACCTCCCGGGAGCTCAAAGTCGTAATAGAAACCGTGCTCGATCGGCGGCCCGATGGCATGCGTGGCGCCCGGCCACAGGTCCAGCACGGCCTGGGCCAGGACATGGGCAGTCGAGTGACGCAGGGTGTGGAGGCCCTCGTCGCTGTCGGCGGTCACAACCGAAACCGAATCACCGTCGGCCAATGCCCGGTCCAGGTCGCGGCCCTCACCGTCGACGCTGACGATCACGGCCGCCTTGGCCAGGCCGGGGCCGATATCAGCCGCCAGGTCGAGGCCAGTCGACCCCTCTGGGAGGGTGCGCGACGAGCCGTCGGGAAGGGTGATGGTGAGATCGGACATGCGACTCCGAGGTTAGCGACCGACCAACAGCCCGACGGCCGAATAGAAGCGGGAATCAGTCGTCAATGCCGGTCAAGCGAAGGGCCACCCGGGTGCAATACCGACTGTTTAGCTGCAGCAATACTGCGGTGAAAGCCTCGATGGCCGTGGCATTCGATAGGCCTCCGGCATCTAGCGGCCGGGCGCCCGGGATGGCGGAGATGATCTCCGACACCGTCTCAGTGGCCCTCCGGTGATCCGAGCAGACCAGCACGTCACTGGCCAGCTCGTGGTCGAGGTTGCCCAGTTCGGTGGCCGGGACGTGATGGAAAGCAGCGGCAACGTAGGCGTCGGTGACCTCGGCCTGGACGCTGGCCGATACCGACCCACGGGGTGGGACCAGCGGCTGGAACTCACCGGCTACCTGCGCTATGGCATTGGACATGCAGATCACCACCTTGCGGTGCAGATGGTCGGCGACCGACCGGGCCGTGGCCGCCGCGGCATCCCACGGCGTGGCGATGACCACCACCTCGGCGTCTGCGGCCCCAGCGTTATCAGTCGACCGGATGCTTAACGACCGCTCCGGCCATTCGTCGAGAATCTTGTCGCAGACCTCCATGGCGCGGTATTTGGACCGCGATCCCACCACCACGTCATGTCCGACGTCGGCTAGGCGCACAGCCAAAGCACGCCCGGCAGGGCCAGTCGCTCCAAGTAGTCCGATCTCCATCCAGCGAGGCTACCGAAACCGTCCGGTAGCCTCCGAACCGGTTCCCAGACGAGTAAATCGGTTCCCCGACAAGAAGGACGGATTCCCCGTGGGCATCCTGGACGACAAGAACCTGTTGATCACCGGTGTGCTGACCGACGCCTCGCTAGCCTTTGCCGTGGCCCGTCTGGCGCAGGAGCAGGGCGCCGAGGTGGTCCTGACTGGAGCCGGTCGGGGCCTAAGCCTCACCCAGCGCACGGCGCGCAAGCTGCCGGTAGAACCCGAGGTCTTGGAGTTCGACGTGACCTCGGCCGAGCAGGCCGAGGCCCTCCGAGACCACCTCGCCGAGAGGTGGGAGCGGGTGGACGGAGCGCTGCATGCCATCGGCTTCGCCCCTGAGGTGTGCCTGGGCGAAGACTTCCTGGCTGCCCAGTGGTCCGACGTCTCGGTGGCCATGGAGATCTCCGCCTACTCACTGAAGACCGTGGCCGAGGTCGTTGCCCCGCTGATGACCAACGGCGGATCGATCGTGGGGCTCGACTTCGACGCCCGGTTTGCCTGGCCGGCCTACAACTGGATGGGCGTGGCCAAGGCTGCACTCGAGTCGGCGTCGCGCTACCTGGCTCGCAGCCTGGGCCCGGATGGCGTGCGGGTGAACATGGTCGCCGCGGGTCCGATCCGGACCATCGCTGCCAAGAGCATCCCAGGGTTCGCCGAGTTCGAGGATGCATGGGAGACCCGCTCCCCGCTGGGCTGGGACGTCAACGACACCGAGCCGGTCGCCCGAGCGTGTGTGGCCCTTCTGTCGGACTGGTTCCCCGCGACCACTGGTGAAATGGTCCACGTTGACGGCGGATACCACGCCATTGGAGCCTGACTTGCCGAACCATCTCTGGGGTGTCGTGGTTCCCGATCAGTCGTAGAGGGAAGTCCCCATCGGAATCCGATCAGTACAACGAGCGTCGACGATGGGGAACGCGTTGACTGAGTTCCCCCGGCCTCCCGGGTGGTACTCGAAGTGCAGGTGGACACCCTCAGCGTTTCCGGTGTCGCCGAGGAATCCGATCACGTCACCGGCCTCCACCTCACCCGACTGGCCGAAGCCCGAAAGATGAGTACCAAACCAGTAGTCACCGTCGTCGGCTAAGAGGTCGAACGACCAGCCTCCGAGAGTGTCCCACCGATGGGATACAAAGCCATCCACCGGGGCCAGCACGGGGTCGCCGCGCAGTCCCACCAGGTCGACACCCTCGTGGCGTCGGTTGCCGGACCGTCGCTCACCCCATGAGTCGTAGAACTTAACCGTGCCGGCTACCGGGCAAACCCAGTCCGTCGAGGTGGAATGACGAACCACCGCTGACCGATTCCGACGCTCCTGAGCCTCGCGCTCGAGGCGGGTCCGCTGGGTACGGGAGATACCCTCGAGGGACTCGTCGTATCCCGACTGAAGTCGTGCCGCCTCGCGCACGTTGTCGGCGACCAGACGGTTCGCCTCAGCCAGTGCCCGGACCGCAGACCGATGTCGAATCCGGGCGTCGATCAAGAGGTCGACCATGCCCCTAAGTCGCCGGGTGGCCGTGGCGATGCCATCAGCTGCCAACGGAAGCACACCCGAGGCCGCCACGATTAAGGGCGTCAGCCCGGTCACCCGGTCGATCACCAGGTCCTGGGACGGATCGCGGGTAAACACCACTGAGTCCGAAGCATCGAGAGCGTCGCTGGCACCCTCCGGATCAGTGCCCGAGAAGAAGCCCCGAGGAGCAGCCTGGACGGCTGTCGAAAGGAGGGCAGTGGCCAGAGCGACGAGCGCGAAGACCACACCGCAGCGGCGAGGCACCTCAGGATCCTATCGGTGTGGTTCCGGGGCCTGATGGATCGATGAGCACCAAAAGCGGTCGCTTATGTACCTCCCGCCCCAGGGCCAGGGCTGCCTAGATCTGAGGCACTCGAATCGGCGATAGCAGGGTCAGTCTCGTCCCGGATATCCCCGACCAATTCTTCCAGGACGTCCTCGAGCGAGACGATTCCGACCCAACCGGTCGCCCCGACCACGGCTGCAAGTCGTATGCGCTCTCCGAGGAAGCGATGGAGTACCTCGTCCAGTGGCCGGTCGGGTGGCAGCACAGCGATCGTCCTGATCTCTTCAGTGGTTAGGGTGTCGTCCTCGGTTCCGGCCGGCAAACGAAGTACCGACCGAGCGTGGACCAGTCCCAGGAGGCCACCATCCACCCCGGTAAGTGGAAGACGGCTGTGGCCGGACTCGGCCAGCACCCGCTCCACCTCATGCACCGGCGCCCACCTACCGACGGTCACCACCTCTGCTCTGGGCACCATCACAGACGCGACAGTCCGTCGACCGAGATCTAGTGCCCCGGAGAGCAGTTCGTGTTCGAACCCGTCGATCAACCCGTCCTCCATTGACGCGTCCAACATCGATGCCAACTGGGGTGCGCCTACCGCCCGCTTGATCTCATCCACGGCCTTCAAACCGCACAGCCGGACCAGCAAGGCGGAGACGCGATCTAGAGCCAGCACCCCCGGCCGAGCCGCGGACACAAAGGCCGAATGAAGGGTCACCGTCCAGCGGATGGTCCGTTCCGGAGCGGCGATAGCCAGATTCTTGGGAACGAGTTCACCAAACAGCATCTGGGTGACCGCTGCAAGGCCAATGGCCACCACCCACGAGACCGATTCCACCGCGCCGTCGGGAAATCCGAAGAACGAGAACAAGCGCTCAGTCGGACCTCCAATGGCCGGCTCAGCCAGCACGCCGAGAGCAATGCTGCTCAAGGTGATTCCCAACTGGGCACCCGACATCTGCAGTCGAAGGTCTCTACGGGCCCGTAGGGCTCGTGCAGCGGCTCGTGAACCACCTTCTGCCGCGCCAGTCAGGACTGACGGGCGGGCGGCTACCAAAGCGAACTCGGTCGCCACGAACAGAGCGTTGATCCCCACGAGGACAACCACACTGCATAGGGCTAGAGCAGTCACCGGCCGTCCTCTGGCTCGGGAGCCACCACCCTCAAGGTCACGATCCGGCGACCATCGACGGCCAGCACCTCGATCCGCCAACCTTCGTACTCCACCATCGCCGTGATTTCCGGTACATGTCCCAGTCGGTAAATCACGAAGCCGGCCAGCGTCTCATACGGTCCATCAGGCATCTCGAATCCCGTTGCCTCAAGCACGTCATCTGGACCAAGACGACCGGAGGCAATGGTGTTGCCTGGGCCATCAACCTGGGTTCGCGGGAGCGGTGACGCCTGCCCTGTCAGGTCCAGGAGGTCGTCGTCGATCTCACCGATCAACTCCTCCAGCACGTCCTCTTCAGTCACCACACCCGCCGTGCCGCCGTGTTCGTCGACCACTACGGCCATGGCGCTCCCAGCACGACGGAAGTCCTCCATCAGCCCATCCAGTGACCGGGTCTCTGGCACAGCCAACGCCGTGGCCATTAGCCCCGCAATCGGGGTCTGACCGCGGGCGTCTCGGGGCACGGTCAGAAGGGACTTAACGTGGACTACCCCAACCACGTGGTCCAGGTCCTCTTCCACCACTGGGAACCGGGAACACCCGGTCCGTTGGGCCTCGGCCAGCAGGTCGGATCCCACCGATCCCGCATCGATGGCGTGGACGTCCAGCCTCGGCACGAGCACATCGGCTGCCACCTTGTCGGCCAGTCGGATCGACCGAGTCAATAGAGCCACGTCCTCGGGGTCCAACGTCTCATCCGACGCGGTCCGTATCAGATCCTCAATCTCGTCGAGGGTATGCGACGGGTCTAGATCGGTCCGCGGGACGACACCGAGTCGACGCACCACCACGTTGGCCGCCCCGTCCAGCACCGCCACCACTGGGCGACCAATCACGCCGACCACTGTGACGGCCGGGGCCAAGGCTCTGGCTAAACGCTCCGGTGCCGCTAACGCCAGGTACTTGGGTACCTGCTCACCAACCACTAGGTGCAAGACGGTGGCCAGCAGGATGGCTATTAGCACTGACGGGCCTGTCGGATGCGTGTCACCGGTCAGAATCCTGGCCACCGTGGGTTCGGCTACGAAGCCAAGCATCAGGGCCGACAGGGTGATACCGAACTGGGCCCCCGAGAGGTGGATGGTCAGGCGACGCAGAAGCGCCACGACCCGCCGAGCACGGGCGTCGCCGGCGTCGGCGGCCGCCTCCATCCGGGCCCGGTCAACGACCACCAGGCTGAACTCGGCCGCCACGAAGAAGGCGTTGGCAGCCAATAACGCGACGATGGCCAGCAGACCCGTTGAGGTGGACATCCAGAGGAAGGCTACAGACCATAGGCAAGGCGATCCCTTCGAAGGCTTCTACCCGATGGGAGAGATCGAAGATAGTTCGATACTCTAACCATCGTGAGCGACCTGCCTGCCGATCAGCCCGAGTTCCAAGAGATATCGGCAGCGCGAGCAGCGGCCAGGCTAGCGCGCCAGATCACCATCCCTCTGACTGAACACGAACTCAGCCTCTCCCAGTACCGGGTGCTGGTGTTCCTCGATGAAGGTGGCGCCGCCCCGTCGGACCTCGCTGATGGACTGTCGGTCACCCGACCGTCGATCACCGCCCTGATGGACGGGCTCAGTGAGCGAGGGCTCGTGGAACGCCACAGCGATCCTGATGACGGCCGCCGGGTCGTGCATCACCTGACCGACGCCGGCCGACAGACCGTGGGCGTGGCCGACCGAGCCGTCGCCGACAGGCTTATGAGGCTCGGCGCCTATGTGAATGCAGGCGACCCGATGCCTCTCATCGAAAACCTGAGTCGCTTCGGCGACGCCATCCGAGCGGCCCGAGCCGCCGGTGCCACCTGAACCGGTGAGTCCCACTAGGACCACACACAGAATCCATCCCGACGCCTCCAAGGGTTGGTTTCGCCGCCTTCTTCCCGTCATCGCAGCCCGGCGAGCCGCCTTCACCGTGGTATTGATTACCGGTGTCGGCGGCCTCGCCCTTCAAGTATCGGTACCCATGGTTCTGCGCCGTGCCGTGGACCGGTCCCTCGGTGAACTCGACGGCTCGGCTGCCCTAGACGATCTGCGATGGCATGTCATCCTCCTGGTGGTGATGGCCACCGTCGCGTTCGCTCTTCGCTTCACCTACCGGTATCTACTGTTCAGCACGGCGTGTCGGATCGAGACTGACCTACGCGACGCCATCTATCAGCACCTGACCCGCCTCTCGTTCTCCTTCTACGACCGGGTGGCCGCCGGGGAGGTCATCTCGCGCGCGAACTCTGACATCCGTTCCATCCAACTCCTGCTGGCCTTCGGGCCGCTCGCCGGGCTCTCCGTCATCAGCCTCCTCATGGCCGTCGGGTTCATGTTGAGCATCCACGTACCCCTGACCCTGGTCACCGTGTCGACGATGCCACTGGTCTTCGTCCTCGGTCAGAAGTTGCGCGACCGGGTCTTCCCTCTGTCGTGGGTCACGCAGGGCCGGATGGCCGAGGTGGCCATGGTCGTGGACGAGAACGTCAATGGAACTCGGGTGGTCAAGTCGTTTGCCGCCGAGTTCGACCAGATAGCCCTCCTAGCGAGGGCAGCTGACCGGCTGCGATGGGCGGCTACCGCCCTTATCGAGGCGCGAGCGCGGTTCAACCCGGTGATCGAGGCCCTCCCTCGCCTCGGCATGGCCCTCGTGCTCCTCTACGGCGGCCATCTAGCCATCGACGGACAGGTTGGGGTGGGATCTCTGCTGGCCTTCAGCGGTTACGTGACGATGATCGCCATGCCGTTTCGGATGTTCGGCTTCGTCCTCATCCAGACTCAGCGGGCGGCTGCCTCTTCCCTGCGGATCTATGAGATCCTCGACGAGGAACCATCCATCGTGGATCGAGCTGGGGCCCGTGAGCCGGCCCTCAGCTCCCCCGATCTGGGTCGGGTCGAGTTCCGCAACGTGGTATTCGACTACCCGTCGACGAGCCGACTGTCGGGTGACTCAACCAGCAGCACGACCAGTAGCGAACAACCGGCATCGGTGCTCAACGGCTTCAATCTGGTGATCGAGCCGGGCGAGACGGTGGCCATCGTCGGGCGCACGGGTTGTGGAAAGTCAACCGTCGCTCGCCTTCTTCCCAGATTTTACGACGTCACGTCAGGCGCCGTGCTAGTGGACGGCATCGACGTTCGTGACCGCACGCTGTCCGGCCTCCGGGATGCGGTCAGCCAAGTGCCCGACGAGTCCTTCTTGTTCTCGGAGAGTCTGCACGACAACGTGGCCTTTGGCCGTCCCGACGCCCGTCGGTCCGAGGTTGAAAGGGCCTCACGCGTCGCCCAGGCCGACGGGTTCATTGGCGAGCTGACCGACGGCTACGACGAAGTGGTTGGCGAACGGGGCTACACCCTTTCCGGTGGCCAACGCCAGCGCGTCGCTCTGGCCCGTACCGTTCTGACCGATCCCCGTGTCCTGATCCTCGACGACGCGACCAGCGCCATCGATGTGCAAACCGAGGAGGCCATCCACCGGGGACTGGTGCACCTCATGTCCAACCGCACCACGATCGTCATTGCCCACCGGCTGTCCACCATCAACCTCGCCGACCGGGTAGTGCTTATAGAGGGCGGGAAGGTGGTCGCTGACGGAACCCATGCCCACCTGTTGGCCACCGAACCTCGCTACACGGCAATCCTCACCCAGGGCGATGCCGAAACAATCGGCGTACTCTGATGGGCGGTGGACATGGTTTCTTCGCCGGCCCATCCTCTGGGCAGGCCAACGCCCAGGCTGGCCTGCCCTACGCCGATGTTCCCGAGGAACTGCGGGATCGGATCACCGACGTCCTCCGGCACGAACCCGACCACCCGGACCCGGAGGTGGCGTTCTCCCACTCGGACTGGGACCGCCGCCCGTTTGGGCTGCGCACCTTCCTCATCCCTCACACCGGCGGTCTCCTAGTAGCCCTCATCCTGGTGGTGATCGAGACAGGGTTACTCCACGTCGGACCACTACTCACCCAAATGGGCATCGACCAGGGCGTGCTCGCTGGCGACACTGGCATCTTGCTGGCCATCGCGCTCGCCTACCTGTGCGCCGTCGCACTCTCCACATGTGCCTCCTTCCTCCGGACCCGATTCACCGGACGGCTCGGGGAGCGCCTTGTCTGCGAGCTTCGGATCCGGGTGTTCAGCCACTACCAGCGCCAATCACTCGACTTCTTCACCGGCGAGAAGTCAGGTGTCCTGATGACCCGAATGACCAGCGACATCGAGGCGCTGACCGTTCTGCTTCAGGAAGGGTTGGTCAACTTCGTCGTCCAAGGCATGACGCTGCTCGTGATCACCACCTACCTGCTGGTCTTACACCCGGGTCTGGCGTTGGTGTGCCTACTGACGATTATCCCGATCAACGTGGTGCTGACCCTGTGGTTCCGGCGGGTCTCCCATGTTGGATACCTTCGGGTACGAGACCGCATCGCTGACGTCTTGTCCAACCTGGCCGAGAGTCTCGCCGGAATCCGGGTCATCACAGCGTTCGGTCGGCGAGACCACGATGTCGCACGCCACCAGCAGATCATCGACGCCCACCTGAACGCCAACCTCTACACCGGCCGCGCTCAGGCACTCTTCGGGCCAGGTACCGAGTCCATCGGGATCATCGCTCAGGCGGTAGTGCTCCTGGTCGGTGGGCGCATGGCGCTGCGCGGCGAGGTCACCATTGGCGAATTGGCCGCCTTTCTCCTGTTCCTCACCTCCTTCTTCGCCCCCGTGCAGACGCTGGTCCAGCTTTATAACCAGTACCAACAAGGCAGCGCAGCGGTCCTGAAGTTACGAGAACTGCTGAGCACCGAACCCACGGTCATGGAACGAACGGATGCTGCGGACCTACCACCGATTGAGGGGCGGATCCGCTTCGACTCGGTGACGTTCGGCTACGACGCCGACCATCTGGTACTACGAAACGTCGATCTGGAGCTCGAACCCGGCGAAGTTCTGGCCGTAGTCGGCCCGACCGGTGCCGGCAAGTCCACCATCGCCAAACTGGTCACCCGATTCCACGACCCCACATTCGGCCACATCACCATCGACGGCCACGACCTACGCGACGTCGGCATTACCTCGCTACGCCGCCAATTGGGCGTCGTTCCCCAGGAACCCTTCCTGTTCAACGGGACCATCGCCGACAACGTGTCGTTCTCCCGTCCGGAAGCCACCCACGCGGAAGTGGTCGGGGCCTGTCAGGCCGTCGGTCTCGGCCAGCTCCTAGACCGGATGCCCGACGGTGTCGACACCCCCATTCACGAACGGGGTGCTTCGCTCTCAGCGGGAGAGCGCCAACTCGTTGCACTGGCCCGGGCGTTCCTGGCCCGCCCCAGGGTCCTGGTGCTCGACGAGGCCACCTCCAACCTGGACCTCCGGTCAGAATCGGTGATCGAACGGGCGCTGGACCAGGTCCTAGACGGGCGCACGGCCATCCTCATCGCCCACCGCCTAGCCACAGCCATGCGAGCCGACCGGGTGGCAGTGGTCGACGAAGGAAGGATCATCGAGCACGGAACCCACACCGAGTTGCTGGCCCTCGACGGGCAATACGCGGCCATGGTCAAGACGTGGCAGCGACACGCTTCCGGGAATCAAGATCCTGAGGGCCACGCTCCTGAGGAGACCGGTGCCCGATGAGCCTGTTGGAACTCGTCATCGCGTTCGTGGTGTTCACCACTGGGTGCACCATCCAGGGGGTGCTGGGATTCGGTGCGGGGTTGTTCGCCGTGCCGATTCTCGCTCTGGTTGCCCCCGATTTCGTTCCCGGACCAATCCTCATGCTTAATCCGGTGCTCTGCGCTCTGTTCGCATGGCGGGAGCATGGCGCCATCGATCGGAAGGTCCTCCGTTGGGCACTCGTCGGCCGGGTGCCCGGCGTCCTGATTGGCGTCTGGGCGCTCACCGCCGTCCCTGAAGACGGACTGGGCCTGCTGTTTGGCGTCCTCCTATTGGCCGGCGTGGGACTGAAGATCTCAGGGCTACACGCCCAGCGGACCCCGTGGACCCTCATGGGGGCCGGCGGCCTGAGCGGTTTCATGGGCACCTCTGTGGCCGTTGGCGGGCCGCCCATCGCCCTCGTGCTAGATGGCTCGTCAGGCCCCGAGTTCCGGGCCACTCTCAACGCCTTCTTCTTCATCGGGACGACCATCTCCCTGGTAGTACTGGCCATAGCCGGTGAATTCGGGACGACCGACCTCCTTCTGGCGCTCTACCTCCTCCCCGCGATGCTGGCCGGCGTGGTACTTAGCAGTCGTATCCGACATCTTCTCGACCAAAACTGGCTGGCCCCGGTGGTGTACGCGTTGTCCAGTTCCGTCGCGGTGGTACTCGTCATCCGGTCGCTCACCTGACAGAAGGCCACGACCCAGAACTCCATCGGGAGCCCTATGGTCACCGAGATGCCCGCAACACCTGTCGAACCCGTTCTGGGGCCCGTCCTAGAACTAGTCGATGTTCACCGGCGAACCGGGGGAACCACGCTTCTGGACGGGATTGACTGGCGGATCGACCGGGGCCAGCACTGGGTGGTTCTAGGTCCGAACGGATCAGGCAAGAGCACCCTTCTGCGGATCGCTGGTCTGCACCTCCACCCCACCGCCGGCACGGTCCGTGTGCTGGGCGAGGAACTAGGGCGGAGCGACGTCCGGGCACTACGAACCAGGATCGGCTACGCGTCAGCATCGCTGGCCGATGCCTTCCGGCCCGACCTTCCAGCCATCGATGTGGTGATGACGGCCCGCCACGGAGCACTCGAGCCCTGGTGGCACGACTACACCGACGACGACCGATCGCGGGCACGGGACCTACTGAAGCGGATGGGCTGCCTTCACCGGATCGACCACCGGTTCGACGCCCTGTCCTCTGGAGAACGCCAACGAGTCCTACTGGCCCGCACCCTGATGGTCGATCCCGACCTACTGCTGCTAGACGAGCCAACCGCCGGTCTGGATCTGGGCGGCCGTGAGGAACTAGTCGCCACGCTCGCCGACATGGCCATCGACCCAACCATTCCACCCATGGTCCAGGTCACCCACCACGTGGAGGAGGTCCCCCCGGGCTTTACCCACGCCCTACTGATGGAAGGCGGCCAGATCGCCAAGGCCGGCCCACTCGGCGAGGTCCTGACGGCCCGAGCGCTGTCTGACTGCTACGGACTATCCCTGTCGCTCAGCCAAGATGTCGGACGTTGGTCCGTCCGACTAGACGATCCCCGAACATGAGTGGAGACCGCTCCCTCGAGCCAACGCACGGCCACGCGCTCATCCTGACCGGAGGTCCCCTCCCCCTGGAACTTGACCCACTTCCGAAGGCTGACCTGGTGATCGCCGCCGACGAGGGAATCAACAATGCCCAACAGCTGGGTATTCCCGTGGACCTGCTGGTCGGTGACTTTGACTCGGCCAGCGAAGGCTCTGAAGCATTCGCCGGCTCCGTCCAACGCCATCCGGTCGACAAGGACGAAACCGACCTCGAACTGGCCCTTGCGGCGGCTCTAGAGGCCGGAATGCAGTCGGTCACGGTGGTCGGGACGATGGCCGGCCGGGTTGACCACGCCCTGGGAAACCTTCTGCTCCTAACCGCTGATCGTTGGCAAGCGTTGCGCATCGATGCCCGGATCGATAGTGCCCGAGTATGGGTGGTCCGTGATCGGGCGGCGGTCGATGGCGCGCCAGACGACCTAGTGAGCCTGATGGCTGTCGGAGGGCCAGCCAACGGTGTATCGACATCGGGGCTGGCCTGGCCGCTTGATGGTGCTTTGCTGGAATCTGGCCCGGGTCTCGGACTGTCCAACCGAATGACCGGTCCGACCGCCGAGCTGTCTGTGCGGCAAGGAGTACTCCTCGTCATCGCTCCCGGCCACGACACCGACTAAGCCCAGAGCCGATACGCCCGTCGGTATTCTCTCTACATGCGGTCCTTTACCCTCGCTCCCGTCGCATTCGTCGTGGTGCTCCTCCTCGGATCGGCTTGTAGCGATTCCAAAGACCTTCGACCCCAACTCGAATCAGAGCTCCCCACGACCACCACCGAGCCGGTCGTGTACTACTCCGAAGAGGGTGACGGCCCGAAGTACGTCGATATGTACTTCGAAGCCGAGCGTCTGTGGCCTGACCTCACGCCGGACCAGTGGGCGGCGGCTGCTACCCACATGATCAACGGCGGGACATGGGACGAGGTGACCGGGTTCATGGTCCCCACCACGACGACCGAGAATTAAGCGAGGTGGCGCTGGCCCTCCCCTGGACAGGAGCCGCCAGGTACAGGTGCCCGTGTGGGGCATTGTCGAAATATGGTTTCGTCATGAACGAAGAACATGGATCAGCCGAACTCGACTTGGTAGGTGAAGCTCCGTATTACGCCACGATCTTCACCACTCGCATGACAAGCGACCTTGACGGATATGACGAGATGGCTGACCGCATGGCCGAACTGGTTAATGCCCGTGAGGGCTTCTTAGGTATGCATTCGGCTAGGGGAGACGACGGCCTAGGAATCACCGTGTGCTATTGGCAGACCGAAGAGGACATCACCGCATGGCGAACCGACTTGGAGCATCAGAAGGCACAAGATGGAGGCCGGGGTCGTTGGTATGCCCAGTACACAGTCGAGGTGGCGAGGGTAGAGCGGACTATCGGATTTCAACGTCCCAACTAGCGTTTTACAAACCTTCGGCCACGGGGAACAGGGGCGACACCGGAGCCCCCCCAAATGTAGATACGCGCACACGGGTTACCCCTAGGCCCTGAACTCAGCCCTATTTCGAAATATCACCTGTGCGACATGGACGGATGGCGAAGAAAAGTCCCCAGAAGCCGCCACCGATGACACCGCCAAGCATCTGCTGAAGAACATTGGCCCCTCCTATGCCGATCCCGAATAGCGGGATAGCAAGTGTGAGATAGGCAACAGCAGTCATTCTCCGAGTAAGGCGACGTCGGCGTAGTCCGATGGACACCAGGAGCGCTGCGAGCAGGGGAAGTGGACCGAAGGTGACCAGAGCTTCGGCTCCGCCAAATACTCCGTCCCTTGAAAAGAACTCCTCGGCCGAGGCAACAAACAAACCTGTGGAGAGGCCAGTGAGCACCGCTGCCAAAACGATCCGCCACCTGATTCGCACCGACACCGCGTCAGTCTGCCACCCCCTCCCTAGGGGGAGGGTGGGGCGATATTGGGACCGCAGGTGCAGATAGGCCTAGGGGTTATGTGTTTCGCTGTTCCGACTTGAACCTATGGACGTCCCGGGACTATTCCCCAGCGGATCCGCGCCCAGTAACGCTCATGGAAGAAATAGAGGACCAACTTGGTGATTACCTCAAAGCCACCAATTGAAATCGCTGTCGCCAGGTTGCCGGTAAAGACCAGTCCCAGCACCATGGTGTCTGCACTCGCCAGCACCCTCCATGTTGCTGTCTTGGTAGCCGAACGTCGCCGACCATCCCTGTAGTGGCCTTCTTCGTCCAAGGTCCGATCCCACTGCATGCGCAGCCACAGCCGTTCATGCAGGTAGTAGAGCGTCATCTTTGTCACCACTTCGGTGAGTGCGATGAGGGCCGCTGTTCTTGCCTTGTCAGCTCCGCTTGATTCCTCAAGGCCGAAGAACGGGCCAAGAAAACTCAAGATGACAAACGACAGGACCAAAGTGTCGATTGTTCCGACTATCCGCCAAGAAATCGCTTTGACAATCGAGCGCGCTGGCTGGATCTCCGGAGGGTTCGGGGGATCTAGACGTGGATCTTCGGGACCAAAGATCGGTCGTTCAGGCTGCTCTCTCATGTCACATTTAGCCCGTCAACCCGCCTCTGAGGGTGGTGACGTTAGACCGAAACCCAGTTGCAGGCACGCGCACCGGTGCATGGGAGGCAGTGCTAGTGCCCAGGGGCCCGATAACTCTGGCCCTCCACGTCGTCCCATTCCTCGGCGGTCATCAAAACGTCAGCCTCGGTCTCGATTACGGCACCTGACGGGCCCACCATCTTCTTGATCGCAGCGAGGAGCCTTGCGTCGGCATTGTTGAGAATCATCGTGAAGTCGTAGTTGGAGCCTGGGAGCATGTAGTAACACTCGACTTCGGCACCTAGGGATTCGAACATCGCGTGCATACTGGTCTCCCGGGCGACAGCGCCTTCAGCGTTGACTCCCTCCCATGCTCCGGGGCTGTACTTCCCGCAAACCTGAATTCGGGCCATCGGTATCCACCTTTGTCAAAGTCGTCATTCAGCAGGACATCTTCGCGTCTGGGCGACCCTTGGGACAAGCAAAGAACCCCTAAATGGAGATGCGCTCTAGGTGACCAACGGTGGAGATTCCTGCGGTCTTGCAACAAGCGACAGCGAGTCGTTGCTCACCACTCCGTACAAGCCGCCGAAAGCAACTGGCCGCCGATCCCCGGGTCAAAGTTCCCGTAGTAGATGATCCGTTCGCCGCTCGGCAGTAGGAGCACCTCCGGGTCATTCCCGAAGTAGAGGCCGGTATACGCCTCTTCAGTAAAGGTCAGGCCATCGACCGACGTCGCGCGCCAGAGGCCATCGGGCGCACCTCCCCGCGAGGCGCGAAACTTTCCATAGAACAGTGAGACTGAACCATCGGCGGCAACCACCGGGAACGGGTGCTCAGCCGATTCCACGAGGTACGGCGCTCCCTCTCCCAGGCGCCAACCTGGGTCGACGGTCCAGTCGAGGAGATCGGTAGAGGTAGCGCTACCGGAACGCTTGCCACCCGGTCCCGTACCCGGCACCGCCAAGGTGGAGTAATACATCCGCCACAGGCCCGGCTCGACCTCGACGATGGACGGACTGCTGATGGCTGCCAGACCGGCGGCCCGGGCCGTCAGCCGGTCCCCCGAGTCCTTGATGAACTCGAGGCCATCATCGCTGGTGAATGACGCAATTTCCTTGACCTTGCTTATATACATCCGCCATCGGCCGTCGGGAAGACGCCACACCCGGGGCTGGCCCGCCTCAGTCCCAGCGATCCGGACTCCCCCCTCTTCGGTAAACACCCGGCCGTCATTGGACACTGCGCTCACAATGCCGATGCCCTGTGCGTAGGCGTAAAGGCGAATCCGTCCGTCCTCGAGGACGGCGGCCGTCGGATCGGCGATCGGCTGTCCGACAGGCACACCGAAGGCCGGAGGTTGGTAGAAAACCCCGTGGCTGGTGCAGATGGTCGGCCCTTCCCAAGCATCGCCTACTGGTTGCTGCGGGTCACCCACTGGCTCCGGGGGGTCCATCAACTGGCCGGGTTCGGCTCCGTGAGCGAAGCAGTGCATGGCCCGGTCCGATTCCACTCGGTCCATGGGGCGAGTCCGTATCGCCTGGAGAGTGGCCTCGCCCAACGCGTGGTGGATGCAGGCCTCATTATCCGGCCGAAGGTGGTTGAGGAAGTTCGTGTCGTCGAGGCGGTAGTCGTAGCCGGTTACCACCTCATCGTTAGTTGATTCAGGAAAGTCGGTCGGAACCATGGTCGTCGTTGTCGCCACGGTCGTTGTCGCCACGGTCGTTGTCGCCACGGTCGTTGTCGCCACGGTCGTTGTCGCCACGGTCGTTGTCGCCACGGTCGTTGTCGCCGTCCCGGCAGTCGTGGTCCCGGCAGTCGTGGTCGATGCCTGAGTTGCGATCGGGGCAACAGTCGTTACTGGGGTCGCAATGTCTGAACTACCGCCACATCCCGCGACAACCAACAAGAACGCCATCGCAACCACATACTTCATCACTCTGGGAGTATGTCACCCCTCCCCTGAGGGGGGCGGGGAGTGTCTCTGACGTCCTCGGTGTAGATACGTACAGGCCAATTGTCTGAGATGATCGGAACGATGTCCGACCTATCAGTGAACTTCGATCGCTGGGCTACCGGGAATCTGGTCGACAGCCGCAACCGCGGGATATTCGCCGAGTGGCTCGTCAGTCAGGCCTTAGGCGTGATCGGCGATGACGATGTGCGTAAGGAATTGGGACGCCGTTGATCTTCGCTTTGGCGATCTGACCATCGAAGTCAAAGCATCTGATCTCAGCCAGACGTGGAGCCTGTTGGCCCCTAAACACCGCGTTTCGGCATACCCCGGCAGAAGCGAGCATGGTTTGCTGACACCGGCGACTGAATCGTCTACGACCCGCCTCAGCGAACTACAGATGTGTACGTGTTCTACCTACACCAGTCGGTTCCGTCACGGAACCGATGAAAAGGGAAAACCAAGGGCCAACTGGTGAGCGCAGCCCAATACGCAAAACACCAAGACCCGCAAAACCGCAGGTCAAAGCGTGGACCGTACTGGACTCGAACCAGTGACCTCTCGCGTGTGAGGCGAGCGCTCTAGCCAGCTGAGCTAACGGTCCGCTCGGCGACGAGGGTACCGCCGGCCGGTCACCGATCGGGCGCCGGCTGGTCAGGGAACGGGTGTCCCTGGCGGTGCGACGCAGACCTGTTCGGTCCTCGACGGGAGCATCACAGCTACCGATGCTGCGGGGCATGTCGTCCCGGCCACGCTCCGAAGCACGATCACCGGGGTCTGAGCAGTACACGGCACCACCTTGACGGTGGTGGACAGTTCGACACACCGTCCGGCCTCCATCCGGGCCGGCACCTGACCTTCGGGGCCCAGTAGAGCAGTAGCGATCAGGATCCCCAGCAACACCGTCAAGATCACGGCCGCCGGGACCACCCGCAGGGCGCACCCAGCCGAGTTCGAAACCGCCACATCATCAAACGAGTCATCCCGGCGGCCGTACTCTCGGTCGTCTACCGAGGGCGCCGAAGGAGTGGCCTTTGGTTGCCGGGACCGGTCATAGGCGGCCCGGAGGGCCGGATCGCCCAACACGCGCCAGGCCTCGTTGACCTCGGCCATCCGGTCATCGGCACCCCGACGGGCCGCCGGGTCGACCACCCGGTCCGGATGAAGCCGACGAGCGAGCGCACGGTAGGCGTGCCGTAACTCGTCAGGCGAGGCCGAGGCCGGCACTCCGAGCGTTCGGTAGTGGTCGATACGACCGGTCACCCATCCACCCTACGGTCGGGCCCGTAGCGTGGTCCGCGTGAACGACCTGACCTGCCCGAACTGTGAGGAGGAAGACAACCTCTCCGGCCGCCGAGAAGGAGAACCTGGTAATGAGACGATCACCGTGACCTGTGGGTCCTGTGAACTGTCCTGGGTTCGGGACCTCGCTCCAAGATGTCCGACGTGTGGCACCGACGACGTCCGAACGGCCCTCCAGTCGATCGTCGAGAAGTCCCGCGGTACCCAGCTCTCAATCCAGTCCATGCGGGTCGTGTACTTGTGCCCGATCTGCGATCCGGAACGGTTGGCCGACTGGAACCAGACCAACTCGCCGCTCCGTCCCGCTGAACTCCCCCACGACGCCAACTAGAGCGACGCGGAACTACCCGCTCGTTTACGCCCTGGCTGATTTGCCTGTCAGGCCTTCCACAAGAGCCTCAAGACCAGCGACACGACTGCCCTTGACCAGCACGGCGTCACCAGGACCCGGTGATCGGTCCACGAGAGCCGCCATCGCAGCGTCAATCCCGTCCAAGCCGATCGGGCCGTAGAGGTCGGTCCCCACAGCCAATACTTCGATGCCCGCCTCCTCGGCATGAAACAGGACCTCGCGGTGCGCTGCGGGGCCTCCGTCACCCAACTCAGCCATAACGCCCAAGACAGCGATCCTCCGGCCCGATCCCGGAAGCGCTGCCAGCGCGGCTAGGGCGGCTCTCATCGAGGTCGGGTTCGCGTTGTAGGCGTCGTTAACCACCGTGAACCCGAACGGACCTTCCAGGACCTCCATACGCCACGGGGAGAGCCGGGCGCCGGCCAGGCCGACCACCACGTCGTCGATCCTCATGCCCTCCACAAGGCCTACCGCCGCTGCGGCCAAGGCGTTGGACACCATGTGAGACCCCCGCGCTTCGAGCGTCACCTCGGCCCGGCCCCACGGGGACTCCAGCCGGAACGTCGGACGGAGTACCTCGTCAAGTCGAACATCACAAGCCCGGACCTCACCATCGGTGCCAAAAGTCAACAAAGAGCACCGGGCTCTCTTCGCCTGAGCGAGTGCCTCGGGAACGTCGGCGTTCACCACCGCACATCCACCGGCCGGAAGGCCCTCCAACAACTCTCCCTTGGCAATCGCCGCCGCCTCCAGCGAACCGAACACCTCGGTATGAGCCGGAACCACGGTAGTGAGCACCCCAACGTCAGGCCGAGCCACGGTGACCAGAGCGGCGATGTCCCCGATCCGACGTGCCCCCATCTCGACCACTACGTGGTCTACGTCGGCCGGTGCACTTAGCAGCGTCAGAGGAACACCGATCTCGTTGTTGAACGAGCGGTCACTGGCGTGCACATTCCCCGACCGGGCCAGAACCGCGGCCAAGAGGTCCTTAGTTGACGTCTTGCCCACACTGCCCGTGATGCCCACCACCCGGGCGGCGGCTCCAATCGACCGACGGGCCGCTGCACCGAGATGGCCCAGCGCGACGAGGGTGTCGCTTACCCGGACCACCGAGCCGCACCCGGGTAGACCGTCACGATGCCAGAGCGTGGCACCAGCCCCACCGGCCACCGCCTCGTTGACGAAGTCGTGCCCGTCACGTTCGGCCACCAGCGGCACGAACAAGCAACCCGAAACCACCCTGCGGGAATCCTGGACGGCGCCGTCCAGCAACACGTCCTCGCCAACAAGTTCGCCCCCGGTGGCCACAGCCACCTCCGACGCCCACATCCTCACGGTGCCCGATACCCCACGGGACGCGACCCTACGATGCCGGGATGCCCAGTCGACGTCGTCTCGTAGTCCTGTTCGGGGGTCGAAGTGCTGAACACGATGTGTCGTGCGTGTCGGCCCGCCACGTGCTGGCCGCCGCGGACACCAACCGGTACGAGATCATCCCGGTGGGCATCGACCGCAACGGTCAATGGTCGATCGCCGAGACGGCAGTCACCGCCTTGGCGGCCGACACCCTCCCCGAACGGCTTGACCCCACCGGCCCGACCTGGGACCCACTCCCCCGCCTCACTGAACTCGCCGCCGGGCCAGACCCGACCAACGTGGTGGTGTTTCCACTGATACATGGTCCTCTCGGCGAGGACGGCACCCTTCAGGGTCTCCTCGAACTGGCTGACGTGCCCTACGTGGGTTCTGGGGTACTCAGCTCGGCCCTGGCCATGGACAAGTTGGCCGCCAAGGAGGTGCTAGCCCATC
>Ga0315327_10000140_pt1 | contig 31712 bp, 25 predicted proteins | sample M110032315metaG_FD_203460 | JGI IMG/M metagenome (GOLD analysis project Ga0315327, IMG submission 203460) | Ammonia-oxidizing marine archaeal communities from Monterey Bay, California, United States - M1 100m 32315 | ecosystem: Environmental > Aquatic > Marine > Coastal | place: USA: California... | reverse complement strand
AACCGCTCCGACCGTCGATCGGTCACCTGATTCGCCGGCCATCCAATGGCGCCGGCACCGAAGTTCGTAGGCGACGACGTGATCATCGGGGTCGTCGACCACGAACAACTCGCCGTCGTAGACCTGCACGCCGTCGACCAGTCGAGCATTGTGGGTAGCTCTCTCACCGCACCAACAGCGGGCCTCAACCTGAACCTCAACCCGTTCGTCGGCCACCTCAAGGAGACGTTGGGTGCCGGCGAACAGTTCTCCCTGAAAGCTGGTGAGCAGCCCGAAGGCGAACACGTCGGCGCCGAGGTCATCGACGATCCGGGCCAACTGGTCGATCTGGGCTGGCAGGTAGAACTGCGCCTCGTCGCACACCAGGTAGTCGATGCGTCCCCGGCGGGAGGCCACGGCCAACGCCATCTCGAAGAGGTCGAGCCGTGGACCAACCTCTACGGCGTCGGCCGACACCCCGAGGGCACTGGAAACCCGGCCGTCGGCCCGATCCAACTGGCTGCAGAGAATGCCCTGGAGTCCCCTCTTATGCAGATTGTGGTGGATCTGGAGGGCCAGCGTGCTCTTGCCAGAGCCCATCGTGCCAAAGGAAAAACGGAGGGTTGCCATCAGCGGCCACCTTCAATGGCGAGTCGTCCCACGAGATGCTCCGTCACGAGCACCCGCTGGTCGCACCACAGTCGGTGCACACGTAGCACGATCCCGCCCGCTGCATCGCCACGCCGCATTGCATGCAAAGCGGAGCATCCGCTGCCGGCCGGATAGACGGCACGTTGGCCATGGACAACTGGGCTGCGAACTGCGAAGCCGACGGCACGGTGGGTGGATCGGCCGGTACATCATTTCCCTGGCGGGTCTCGGTCGCCGATTCTTCCACCCCGGGCAGAGTCGGCTGAGTGCGTTCACTGGTCGTGAGGATGTTCAGTTCAGCCCGTTCCTCGAGGCTGAGGTACTCCACGGCTAGGCGGCGGAACAGGTAGTCGATGAGGCTTGTTGCGATCCTGAGGTCCGGGTCGTCGGTCATGCCGGCGGGTTCGAAGCGCATTCCGGTGAAAGCGTCCACGAAGGCACGTAACGGCACCCCGTACTGCAGCCCGTGGCTGAGCGAGATGGCGAACGCGTCCATGATTCCGGCCATCGTCGAGCCCTGCTTTGAGACCCTGACGAAGACCTCTCCTGGTCGACCGTCCTCGTACTCCCCTACCGTTACGAAGCCCTTGCAGTCGGCCACCCGGAACTCGAAGGTGCGTGACAGGCGGCTTCGAGGTAGGCGTCGGCGCACCGGCTCGGCCAGGCCCATGGCCAGGTCAGCTACCAGTTCGGCCGGGCCGCCTCCCGACTCGGACGCTGCGTCGCCAACGGTCAGTGGCTGGGCCACCTTGCAATTGTCGCGGTAGATGGCCACCGCCTTGAGACCGAGATGCCATGCCTGGAGGTAGAGCTCCTCGACGTCGTCGATGGAGACCTCCTCGGGCATATTGCAGGTCTTGGAAATGGCGCCTGACAGGAATGGCTGGACGGCTCCCATCATCCTGATGTGGCCCATATGGTGGATGGGGTTGTCTCCCATCGACGTGGCGAACACCGCCACGTGCTCGGCCCGTAGGTCGGGGCAACCGACCACCGTTTGGTGTTCGTCGATCCAGGCCAACACGGCACTTGCGGTCTCGTCGTCATAGCCAAGACGGGCCAACGCCCGGGGCACGGTCCGGTTGACGATCGACATCGTGCCACCGCCCACGAGACGCTTGTTCTTGACGAGGCTCAGATCGGGCTCGACCCCCGTGGTGTCACAATCCATCAGCAGGCCGATGGTGCCGGTGGGGGCCAAGACTGTGGCCTGGCTGTTTCGCACGCCGACCCGCTGGGCCAGGGCGCAGGCCTCGAACCATGCGGTCCGGCCCGCGTCGACCAACGCCGGGGGCCCCGCGGAGTCGAGCAGTTCGGCGGCCTCGCGGTGCATCTCCAACACGCCGAGCATCGGCTCGCGGTTGTGCTCGTAGCCCTCGAAGGCTCCCATCCGGTCAGCGATCCTGGCCGAGGTCCGGTAGGCGTGCCCGGTCATCAGCGAAGTAAGAGCTGCAGCGACTGACCGACCCTCGTCACTGTCGTACGGCAACCCGAGGGCCATGAGTAGGGCTCCCAGGTTGGCATAGCCCAAGCCGAGCTGACGGAAGGCCCGGGTGGTCTCGCCGATGGCCTCAGTTGGGTAGTCGGCGTTGCCGACCAGAATCTCCTGGGCGGTGAACACCACCTCAACGGCGTGGCTGAAGCCCTCCACGTCGAATCCACCGATGGCCTCGGTGTCATCGTCGGAGGCGCCGAGGAAGGCCAGCAGGTTGAGGCTGGCAAGATTGCACGCCGAGTCATCGAGATGGACGTACTCCGAACACGGATTGCTGGCAGTGATCCGGCCAGTGTTGGAGGCCGTGTGCCAGCGGTTGATCGTGGTGTCGAACTGGATGCCGGGGTCCGCACATTCCCATGCCGCCTCGGACATCTGGCGGAAGAGATCACGCGCCCGGACGGTCTCAATCACCGAGCCATCGGTCACGGCACGTAGGTCCCAGTCCCCGTCGGCCTCCACTGCAGCCATGAACTCGTCGGTCACGCGAACCGAGTTGTTGGCGTTCTGGTACATGATCGAATGGCTGTCGACGCCATCAAAGCCGACGTCGAAACCGGCCTGCTCGAGGGCCCGGACCTTTCGCTCCTCGCGGGCCTTGCACCATACGAAGTCCTCAACGTCGGGATGGGCGACGTCCAGGACGACCATCTTGGCAGCACGTCGGGTGGTGCCCCCGCTCTTGATGGTGCCCGCCGATGCATCGGCGCCCCTCATGAAACTCACCGGACCGCTGGCCTGACCGCCACCACGCAGAGCCTCCTTGGATGAGCGGATGGTGCTCAGGTTCACCCCGGCACCGGACCCGCCCTTGAAGATCGTGCCCTCCTCGACGTACCAGTTGAGGATGGATGACATCTGGTCGTCGACCGAGAGGATGAAGCAGGCCGACGCCTGCTGGGGGACACCAGGGACCCCGATGTTGAACCAGACAGGTGAGTTGAAGGCGGCCCGTTGGGTGATAATGAGGTAACGCAATTCGTCGGCAAAGGTCGCTGCCTCAGCGGCATCCACGAAGTACCCGTCGCGAAGCCCCCAGTCGGCGATTGTGCCGGTCACGCGATCGGCCACCTGCCGTAGGGAGGACTCACGGTCCGGAGCACCAGTGGCGCCTCGGAAGTACTTCTGGGCAAGGATGTTGGTGGCGTTCACCGACCAATCGACCGGCACCTCGACGTCATCCTGTTCGAAAGCAACCGAACCGTCGCGATGGTCGACCAAGCGGGCGGTCCGGACCTCCCAATCGATCTCGTCGTAGGGATCGATCCCGTCGGTGGTGAAATGTCGACCAATCCCCAGGATCCCCCGCTCCGGCGCCATCGACATCGTTTACCACCCTCGTCCGTTCGGCCTCTCGAGCTCTGGGCCCGGAGTGCGGCGCCCCGGACGCAGTGCCGAGGTCCCCGCCTGTATGTCAACTGTACGGACGACCGGTGACAGACACCCGTTAACCACCGGTTCCCGTCCGACAAGTCCCATGTGGTGGATAGTGGCCAGTGGCGGAGGGCCCAGGTCGAGAACAGGCCACAGACACTCCCGGGGGAGGTCGTCCGGTCCGTCCCAACGCCGAACCGGACGAGCCGGTACGACGGGTTCCTGCCGGGCCGATCGCCACCGGCCACAAAGGGCAACCTACGGATGCTCTCCTGTGGACAGATAGAGGGAGGAGTTGGGGATTTAACGGTGGATGAACGCGGGCTTCTCCACAGAAGACCCAGCGTTCGGCCACGTACGACCGAGGACTACGGTCGTCGCGTGCGACGTATCCACCCTGAGCCGATCGGTGACATCGACCCCGCCGAAGTCGTCCTCGACGACGACCGGCCGGCACCCCCGGGCCGCCCGTGGGTCCTGGTGAACATGGTGGCCTCGGTGGACGGTGCCACCACCGTGGGCGGTCGGTCGGGGAAGCTCAGCGGGCCTGCGGACCGGCGCGTGTTCAGGGCGCTGCGGGGATGTGCCGACATGATTCTTGTTGGAGCGGGAACCGTCCGAGCCGAGGACTACCGGCCACCCCGAACGCCCGAGGACACCATCGCCACCAAGCGGAGCATCGATGGGCAAGACGCACGACCACGCCTCGTGGTGGTGTCGGCCAGCCTGGACCTCGACCCGGAGGCACCCCTGTTCGCCGAGCGGGAGTCAACGGACCCGCCGCCCATCGTGGCCACTGTGACCACGGCCCCAGCCGAGCGGCGAGCCCGGCTCGAACCCGTGGCCGAGGTAATGGCCTGTGGCGAGACCTGCGTGGATCTGACCGGGCTACTGGCCGTCTTGGACGACATTGGGGCCCGTACCGTGCTCTGTGAAGGCGGTCCTGACCTCAACCACCAACTGGTCGCAGCCGGCCTCGTCGACGAACTATGCATAACCGTGTCTCCCGGACTAACCGGGGGCGTAGGTGGCGACTACGGCAGCCTCCTGGCCGGTCCACCGCTCTCGGCGACCGCCCGGCTTTCACTCAACCGCGTCCTGACCGAGGACGGGTTTCTCTTCTGCCGGTACCTGGTCTCCTGACCAGGATGCCCAGCCGCGCGTCTAACCGACTGGCAGAACGATCCGCTGACCGGGCTGCAGGATCGGACCACCTACGACCTCGGCCAACCGATCCACCGTGGACCGCACGTCACGGCCCTCCGGGTTGATCGACCCGGCGATTGACCAGAGGGTGTCCCCCGGCTGGACGACGTACACCACCGGCTCGCCCACTGCGGCCACGACGGGTGCACCGGTCGTCCCGGTAACACGGCCGATCAACTCGCCACCTAGCAGTGACAGGGCTGACACGAGCAGGCCCAGTGCCACCGAAACCAGGAATCGACGCCGCCGGTAGACCGAAGGCGACAACTTCACGGCAGGCCCGACCCCAATCGGCCCTGTCTGACGACGAATGGCGCCCACCACGGCCGGTTCGGCGGCCAACACGTCGGTCACGAGCCGGTGCACGGTAGCCAGCCGCTCTGTCGGTGCGGGCTCTGTGGCCTGCACGACCCGGAGAATGGCCGGACCGTCGACATTTGGATACTCCGGAAAGTCGAAGGGAAGTTGGGAAGCAGTGGCGGTATTCATGGCGTTAATCCTGTCGATGGGGTGTGACAACGCTGCCTGGAGGGGTACTTGACACGGAACACCCGTTCGGCGAACATGTTTTCGACGTACAAGTGTTCGTTTGCAGATCTCATTGTATCGAACGCTTGTTCGATGTCAAGTGATGCCAAAAGGGTCACCAGACGACCCAGTTCCAGACACCCACCTCCAAAGGCAGGAGACCTCGACATGAGCAACACGGGACTTACCGGCCGCCAGCAACAGATCCTCGATTTCATCGACAGTCAGATCAGTGACCGTGGCTACCCACCGTCGGTGAGGGAGATCGGTGAGGCGGTGGGACTGACCTCACCGTCGACCGTGCACTCCCACCTGGCCACGCTCCAGGATCGGGGATTCATCCGCAGAGACCCCAGCAAACCCCGAGCCATCGAGGTCTGCCTCGACCCGACCAGCGGCGCAGCGGTCGAACGTGGAGCGGTGCGACACGTCCCCCTCGTGGGTGACGTCGCTGCCGGCACCGATGTGATCGCCGCTGAGAACGTGGAGGGATCTCTCCCCCTTCCCGCCGAATTCACCGGCGACGGTGAGCTGTTCATGCTCCGGGTGAGGGGTGACTCGATGGTGGACGCGGGGATCCTCGACGGTGACCACGTCGTGGCTCGGGTTCAACAGACTGCTGATGCTGGCGACCTCGTAGTCGCCGGCTTCGACGACGAGGAGGGCACCGTGAAGCACTTCCAGCGCGATGGCTCCACCATCGTGCTGGCCCCTTCCAATCCGGACCATTCCGAGATCCGACGCTCGGCCGACGAGGTAACTATCTACGGGAAGGTCGTCACCGTCCTACGGAGGATCTAACCCACCGGCCTACCGGGAACTCCCGGGCAGAGGTTCAGATGCCCTCAGTCAACAGGCGGTAAAGCACCGCGTGGCACGACTCCACCGACGACCGCTCCACCCGTTCATCGGCTGAGTGGGCCAGCGTCGGCTCACCCGGCCCCAGGTTCACCGCAGGCACACCATGCTCGGAGAAGAACGCCACGTCGGTCCAGCCCAGTTTGGCCCGGACCTCTAACCCCCCATTGGCCGCCAGGCACTGCAACAGCGGATGCGACATCCCCGGAGCGGCCGCCGGTGAATGGTCGACGAGCACCACCTCGTCACCATCGTCCAGGTGCTGTGCCAGCACGGCACGGACATGGGCCTCAGCCTCGCCACCCGTGCGGTCCGGTGCGTAACGGTGGTTGATCCGGACCATGGCCGAATCGGGTACGACGTTGCCGGCCATACCGCCCTCCACATGGACGGCCTGGAGGGCCTCGCGATACCGGCAGCCCTCGACCACGGGTTCCCGATGCTCGTAGTCGGACAACGCCCCCAGCAGTGCCCCTAGTCGATGGATGGCATTACGACCCATCCACGGTCGGGCGGTGTGGGCACGAATCCCGGCCAGGGTGACCTCGAAGCGCATGGTGCCCTGGCATCCCGCCTCGATCATCCCACCAGTGGGCTCACCGAGGATGGCCACTTCCCCAACCAGCAGTTCGGGCGCCTCGGCAAAGACCTCCCGGAGGCCGTTGTGAATGGTGGCCACCTCCTCCCGGGCGTAGAACACCCAGGTCACGTCGACGGCCGGCTCTACCACGGTACGGGCCAACTCCAGCATCACGGCCAGGCCCCCCTTCATGTCAGCGGCACCGAGTCCCCACAGGGTGTCCCCCTCGATACGGGAACCGGAGATATCACCAGGCACCGTGTCCGTGTGGCCACCCAGCACTAGGCGGTGCTCCCGGCCCAGGTCGGTCCGGGCCACCAGGTTGTCGCCGATCCGTTCCACGGTCAGGCCCGCTACAGCCCGTAGCTCTGCCTCCAGGTGCGCGACGAGTTCGGCCTCGCCAAAGCTAACCGACGGGATGTCGACCAACTCCGCTGTGAGTGCCAGGAGGTCGGTCACGACATCGAGGCTCAGGTAGTGACGCCGTGGGTGCGCAGGACGTCGTTCAGTGCCGACTTGTCGTGCCGCTCCCCCGGATCCAGGTACTTGAGGACAAGCACGCATGGAAGGCCGAACTCTCCACCCGGGAAGGCTCTGGACCTTGTCGCCTGGACGGCCACGCACCAGTCGGGGACGACACCCCGACCCAACTCGTCACCCGTGGACGCATCGATCACGGGGATCGACCCGGTCAATACGGCGCCAGCGCCCAGCACGACACCGTCGCCAACCCGGGCGCCCTCGGCCACGATGCAGCGGCTCCCTATCAGAGAATCGTCGCCGATCACCACCGGCACGGCGTTCGGTGGCTCCAGCACACCGCCGATGCCGACCCCACCGGACAGATGGACGTTGCGGCCGATCTGCGCGCACGAGCCGACGGTGGCCCAGGTGTCAACCATCGTGTTGTCGCCCACGTAGGCACCGATGTTGGTGTAACTGGGCATCATCACCACACCGGGGCCCTGATAGCTCCCCCACCGGGCCTGAGCACCGGGAACGACGCGGACCTTACGGTCTATCCAGTCGGTCTTGAGCGGGATCTTGTCTGCGAACTCGAACGGTCCCATCTCGATGGTCTCCATCTGGGACACCTGGAACAGCAGGAGGATGGCCAACTTCAACCACTCATTGACGACGACGCCGGAGCCGTCAGGCTCGGCTACTCGGGCCGCTCCGGTGTCGAGCAGGTTGATGGCTGCATGGATGGTGGCGACGGCCTCGGAGTCATCGGCCGTGAGGCCCTCACGACCCTCCCAGAGCTCCTCGACCTGGGCCCTGAGCGCGTCCTGCGGAGAATCGATGGTCATGGGCCGAGGCTACCGGTGGTCCATCACCGGGCCCGAACCAGTTGAGGTCGGTCCCAGCGTGGAGTCAGGACAGGCCGGCCCGGGCCCGGACGACCGCCAGCTGATCGTCGGGCACCACCGCGGCGATCCTGACGTGACCGGCACCACCCGAACCGAAGGTCGTCCCAGGGCTGGTGAGAACACCCAGGTGCGAGGCCAGACGCCGCACGAGCGCCATCTCGTCGTGGTCCGGGGCTACCACCCACAGGTAAAAGCCTCCCTCGGGCATGGTGGCCTCCAAACCCAGCGCGGCCAGCACCTCGATCAGCGTCCGGAGGCGACGCCGGTAGCGGTCTGCCTGCAGGTCAACGTGAGCCTGGTCGCGCAGCGCTGCTGCTCCGGCCACCTGGGCAGGCCCTGGGATGAGGAACCCCTGGTGGCGCCGGGTCTCTCGCAGGTACCAGGTTAGGTCCGTGTCACCGGCGTAGAAGCCGACCCGAAGCCCGGCCAGGTTGGAGCGCTTGGAAAGCGAATGAACGGCAAGCACGCCCTCGGTCCCATGCTGGAGCACCGACCTGGACGGTTCATCCCATGTAAATTCCACGTAGCACTCGTCGGAAACCACCGGTACACCCCGGGCTCGACCCCAGTCGGCCGCCGCTCCTAGGTCGTCAAGGGCGCCAGCCGGATTGCCCGGCGTATTCACCCATAGGCACAGGGCCCGCTCCGCGTCGGCTTCATCGATAGCTGAGAGGTCGATCCGCCAGTCGGCGGTCAGGGGCACCGGGACGGCACGACACCCGGCCAGGACGGCCCCCATCTCGTAGGAGGGATAGGACACCGCCGGGTAGAGGACGGTGTCTCGCTCGTGGTTCCGCAGCCGCAGCAGGTGGGGAAGGCCGGTGACCAACTCCTTGGTGCCAACGCAGGCCCCAATCTGGGTCTGCTCCAGGTCAACACCGAGGCGCCGGTAGCACCAACCAGCTACGGCGTCGAGCAAGTCGGGTGTTCCCACTGATGGTGGATAGGGCCGGGCCGGGTCCGGTTCGGCTAGGGCGGCGGCCACCACGTCGGGCACCGGGTCGCACGGCACGCCACGGGATAGGTCAACTGCTCCCCCTTCGACGGCCGATGCCGTCTCGATGACATCGGCGGGGACGTCGAACGGGTAGGGCGGCGGAACGAAGCCCTTGGGCTCCGAGAGCGGATTCACGCCGTCACCCTCCCACCTCGGCCTCGGGGGGCGGTTGGTCGATACGGAAGTCTGCGAGGCGTCCGGCCGACCCCTCGTCCACCCGGACGAGGATGCGCCACCCGCCCTCGGACTCTGTGGACTCCATCACCTCTCCCTCCCGATGGGCCATGGCCAGCACGTCGCCCCGGTCATACGGCACGGCCAATTCGGCCACGATGGTCTGGCGACGGAGTCGCCGGGCCACCACGGCCAGGAGGTCGTCGATCCCCTCACCGGTGGTCGACGACACGGCCACCGAACCGGGGTCGCGCTCGACGAGCCGCTGGGCAACCGCCGGATCGATATCGGCCTTGTTGAACACGTATAGCTCGGGCACCTCACCCGCCCCGATCTCATCAAGAACCGTGCGCACAGCGGCGATGCTGCCCTCGGGGTCGGGGTCGGACGCGTCGACCACGTGGACCAGCAGGTCGGCGTCAACCACGACGTCCAGCGTCGACTTGAACGCTTCGACGAGTTGATGGGGCAACTTGCGAATGAAGCCCACGGTGTCGCTCACGTAGACCGCCTCGCCGCCGGGCAACTGCAGTCGGCGGGTGGTGGCGTCCAGAGTGGCGAAGAGGCGGTCCTGGACGAGTACCCCAGCGTCAGTCAGACGGTTCAACAGCGTTGACTTGCCGGCGTTGGTGTAGCCCACGATGGCCACTGCCCGGTTGCTGGTGCGTCGACGGGCCTTGGACTGGGTGGACCGGTTCTTGCGGATGCGCCGGAGGTCGGACTCCAGCCGGCTAACTCGTCGCATGAGCCGCCGCCGGTCGACCTCCAACTGGGTCTCACCGGGCCCCCGAGTCCCTATGCCACCGCCCTGCTGGCTGAACGTCTTCCCCGATCGACGGAGACGGGGTAGTCGATAGCGGAGTTGGGCCAGTTCGACCTGGGCCCGGCCCTCGGGGCTGCTGGCGTTCTGGGCGAAGATGTCAAGGATCACCGCCGTACGGTCCAGCGCCGATCGTTTCAGGCTGGCTTCGAGGTTTCCCTGCTGGGCCGGTGTGAGCTCGTTATCGAACACCACGGTGTCGGCGTCCAACGACTCAGAGACCATTCGCAATTCTTCGACCTTGCCCTGGCCCACGTAGGTGGCCCGATCCGGAGTTTCTCGTTGCTGGAGCACCCGGGCCACCGGGTCGGCGCCCGCTGTGTCCACTAGACGTGCCAGCTCGTCCATGGAGGCGTCGGTGGCCTCGGCGTCGGCCCGACCGAGGGTGACGCCGGCCAGCACAATGCGTTCGCGGAATGTGCGATCGATGAGACCGGTGGCCTCGCCTCCGAACTCGCCGAAGCCACCGCGGTGAGACTCCTCCGGATCCTCCCCTGGATCGCTGTCAGCCAGCAGGCTGGCATCTTGAGGGTGGTCCCATAGGCGATCTTCCACGGGGTTCCCTGTCGGATCACTCACCGACGGCCACCTCGTGGTCGGCTATCCAGGTCGCCGGGCCGGTGAGCCAGAGCTGTTCACCCACGGCCACGGTGGCTACGCCGCCCGGCATGACCACATCGACCAGAGCATCGACCAGACCCCAGCCATGAGCAATATGGGCCGCGGCACAGGCCCCGGAACCACAGGCCTCGGTGAGCCCGGCGCCCCGCTCCCACGGCCGGAGACGGACGGTTGCCCGATCCTCTACGGCCATCAGGTGGACGTTGCAGCCCACAGGGGCGAAGTGCGCCTCGATGGTCGGACCGACGACGGCCAGGTCAATGGTGTCGGGGGCTTCGACCCTCAGGACCAGATGGGGGTTGCCAATGTCAGCGCTTTCGACATCGAGTACCTCGACGCCCACAAGTCCGAGATCCAGGCCCTCAAAGGACGGACCGGAGTCGACCACGCCCATCTCCACGGTGGCCCGCACTTCGACATCGACCGGATCCCCGTCGACGACGATATGACGGAGACCTGCTGCGGTGTCGACCACCACGTCGAGGTCCGTCACGTCGTCTCGGCGGGCCAGCGCCTGGCCGAAGCAGCGAAGACCGTTACCGCTCACCTCGGCTGGACTGCCATCGCTGTTGAACAGCGTGAACACGGGTCGTCCGGTGGAGCCGGTGGTCCCAAAGACCAGGCCGTCGGCTCCGATACCGGTAGCTCTATCACAGAGGTGGCGTGCTAGGTCGGGGCCGTCACGGGGAATTCGATCAACGAAGCCGACGAGGAAGTCGTTGCCAAGGCCGTGGTGGTGGGTCAGGTGCACGGAGACAGTCTCGCCCACCCGGAGGTACCGACCACGCCCAGTTCGCTCACCGTCGTGGCCCCGTTGCGTCAAACCGCTCCAGAACCTGATCGATAACGAGCAAAGGGTCGTCGGCCACGTCGAGCCACTCGATTCTGGGATCCCGACGAAACCACCGCTCTTGTCGACGGGCGAACTGCCGAGTGGCCGAGATGGCTTCCCCGATCGCCCCGTCCAGCGTGCACTCGCCCCTCAGGTGGGACAGGAGTTCCCGATAACCCAATGCCTGAGCGGCCGACCGGGACGGTCCTCCGGGTAGGTCAATCAGGCGACGGACCTCGTCGAGGAACCCATCATCGAGTTGGCGTCGGTATCGCTCAGCGATCCGACGATCCAGGACTTCCCGGTCTACCCGCAGTCCGATCTGCGTGAACGGGGACGGCGGGTAGGCCTCAAGGCCGGGCCCGAACGACGAAAAGGGCCGACCGGAGCCGATCGAGACCTCCAATGCCCGAATCACCCGGCGGCGGTTGGTGGGCTCCATGCGGACGGCAGCTACCGGGTCGAGTTCGGAGAGGCGGTCGTGGAGAACCACGGTGTCAAACTCGACTTCGAGATCGGCCCGAATCTCCTCCCACTGACCCGGGATCTCCAGGTCATCGACTACGGCGCGGACGTGCAGCCCGGTCCCCCCCACCAGCACGGCCCGACACGACCGAACGGCGAGATCGTCCAGGGTGTTACGGGCTGCCTCTTGGAACATGGAAACCGAGAAGTCCTCGGAGGGATCTACGAGGTCGAGAAGGTGAGTGGGCACCTCCGCCCGTTCGGCAGCCGTCGGAGATGCCGTGCCGACGTCCATGCCCCGATAGAGGGCCATGGAGTCCATGGAGACCAGTTCGGTCCCCGGCCGGCGGCGGGCCACTTCCAGCGACAGGGCCGACTTGCCCGAGGCCGTGGCCCCCACCACGACGAGGTGCCCGTTGGGCTCCACCGGTCAGGCCGAGGCGACGGGGATCCGTCGACGATGGCGGGGGGCCGCGGTTACCTCGACGAGGTCGCCGCGTAGATAGTGCGTTGCAGCGTCGGTGATCTCGACACGTGCGTAGGTACCGGCACGCAGGCCCTCACCGGCCGCCAGATGGACCAGTTTGTTCTGGCGGGTTCGGCCGGTCACCTGGTCAGGCTCTCGCTTGGCGGGACCCTCGATCACCACCTCCTCGATGCGACCGATACGGGCACGGTGGGTGATGGTGGCCGACCGCTTCAGGACCCGCTGGAGCCGCTCGAACCGGTCCACACAGACATCGTGGTCCACGAAGTCACGTTGCATGGCCGCGGCCTCGGTACCCCCGCGAGGTGAGAACACGAAGCAGTAGGCCGAGTCGTAGCCGGCCTCAGCCACCACTTCTAGGGTGCGCTCGAAGTCGTCAGTGGTCTCACCGGGAAAGCCCACAATGATGTCGGTGGTGACAGCCACGTCGTCGATGCCCGCCCGGGCTGCCGCCAACCGCTCCAGATACCGCTCAGCGGTATAGCCCCGGTGCATGGCCGACAGGATCCGGTCACTGCCCGACTGGAGCGGAAGGTGTAGGTGCTCACAGACCTCGGGAGTGTCGGCCATGGCCTCGATCGTTTCGGGGCGGAGGTCCTTGGGGTGCGGACTGGTGAAACGGACCCGACGGATCCCGTCCACGGCACCGATGGCTGTCAGCAGATCGGCGAACAGGGGCCGGGGCCGCCGAGTCGGGTCCGATGCCCAAGTTTCACCAGCCTCGTAGCCATCTGCCGGCCCGGCATCAAGGGAGCGGAGGCGCAGCGTCAAGTCACGTCCGTAGGAGTTGACGTTCTGGCCGAGCAGGGTGACCTCGGTGACTCCGTCGGCGGCCAGCGACTCGACCTCGGCCACCTTCTCCCCAAACGGTCGGCTGATCTCGGGGCCGCGCACCGACGGCACGATGCAGAAGGCGCAGCTGTTGTCGCAGCCAATCTGGATGGTCACCCAGGCCTTGTGGTCAGCGTCTCGCCGGGCGGGCAGCGCCGATGGGAAGGCCTCAGTGTCCTCGCGGACAGTCTCCTCCAGGATCTCCATAACCGGGCCGTGGGAGCGGGCCTCAGCAAGTAGTTCGGCGGCCCGGTGCACGTTGTGGGTGCCGAACACTACGTCGACATGGGTAGCCCGGTGCTGGATCTGGTCACGGTCCTTCTGGGCCAGACAGCCCCCCACCGCCACCTGGACGTTCGGCCGCTCGGCCTTCAGTGCCTTGAGGTGGCCGAGAGCCCCGTAGAGCTTGTTGTCGGCATTCTCCCGGATGCAGCAGGTGTTGAGCACGATGACGTCAGCCTCATCCTCAGAAGCCGCCGGAACCATGCCTTCGGCCTCCAATAGGCCGGCGATCCGCTCGCTGTCGTGCTCGTTCATCTGGCACCCGTAGGTGCGAACGGTGTAGGAACGTTCGGTCGGGGACTCCACGGGGGAAAGGCTACGGCCCCGGCACCGGCCCAGCCCACGAGGGGCAGGGTGGCACCGAGGCCGTGAAGCGCCCGGAACGACCGGAGGGGTCAGTCGTCCAACGAGATGGGTAGGTCGTCGATCTCGGAGAACTCCTCAATCTCGGCGACGGCCTCTTCGGAGACGACCTCCTCCTCGGGCTCCTCGGGCTTGACTTCGCGCCAGACCCGGTCGGTGATCTCGACCATGACCTCAGGGTTGTCGGCCAGGAACTTTTTGGCGTTCTCCCGACCCTGCCCCAGTTGCTCCCCCTCGTACGTGTACCAGGCTCCGGACTTCTTCATGATGCCCAGATCGACTCCTAGGTCGACCACTGAGCCTTCTCGGCTGATCCCCCGCCCGTACATGATGTCGAACTCGGCCTGCCGGAACGGCGGAGCGCACTTGTTCTTGACGACCTTCACCCGGGTGCGGTTGCCGACTACCTCGACGCCGTCCTTGATGGCCTCGATCCGACGGATGTCGAGCCGGACCGACGAGTAGAACTTCAGCGCCCGGCCGCCGGGGGTGGTCTCCGGTGAGCCGAACATCACACCGATCTTCTCCCGGAGTTGGTTGATGAAGATGCAGATCGTCTTGGACTTGTTGAGGTTCGAAGTGAGCTTGCGTAGCGCCTGGGACATCAAGCGGGCCTGAAGACCGACGTGGCTGTCGCCCATCTCGCCCTCGATCTCGGCCCGGGGGGTCAGGGCGGCTACCGAGTCGATGACCACCACGTCCAGCGCTCCGGATCGGATCAGCATGTCGGCGATCTCGAGGGCCTGCTCACCCGTGTCTGGCTGGGAGATTAGGAGCTCGTCGACGTCGACGCCAATGGCCCGGGCGTAGATCGGGTCCATGGCATGCTCGGCATCGATGTAGGCGCAGATACCGCCGTTCCGCTGGGCCTCGGCCACTACGTGGGTGGCCAGAGTGGTCTTTCCCGAGCCCTCCGGCCCGAAGATCTCCACCACTCGACCCCGGGGGATGCCACCGATCCCGAGAGCCAGGTCGAGGGCAAGGGCCCCGGTGGGCACCGTCTCGATTGACAAAGTGCCCTTGTCGCCCATCTTCATGACGGCACCAGTGCCGAACTGCTTCTCGATCTGACCGAGGGCCATGTCTAACGCCTTGTTGCGCTCGGCCCCCGCTTCGAGGTCACCGCCGCTCATCGTCCTGCCGTGCTTCGCCATGTCGTGTTCTCCAGTGTGTCTGCGGCCCGATGGCCGGTTCCGGTCTGTTTCCCTGCTTCGGAGTAGTCGGCGGTGAACCTAGAGAGGGCCTATGACAGTGCTCCCGGTGGCACTTCCACCGTGTTTCCCGTAGGAACCCTCTTGTGAATAACAACAGCGTAATTCCGAACAGGCGTTCGATGCAAGTATTTGATCGCCCGGACTACCGTCGGACCGTGGAAACCAGTAGCACTACCCCCTCCCAGACCCCTGATCGAGCCACCAACCTGACTCCTGAGCAGAAGCGGGCCGCCCACGCTGCGGCCGATCCGAACCTGTCCGAGCGACTTGACGCGATGGCCTGGCACTGCACCCAGGAGGCGGGCACTGAACAGGCGTTCACCGGCGTCTACTGGGACGAAAAGCGGGCCGGCACCTACCGCTGCGCATCCTGTGACGCCGCCCTGTTCGACAGCGACGCCAAGTTCGACTCCGGCTGTGGCTGGCCGAGCTTCACGGCACCGGTCCAGGACCGCCCCACCGGAGGAGACGTCGTCGACGCCCGGACCGATTCGAGCCACGGCATGGTTCGCGTGGAGACCACCTGCTCGGCGTGCGGTGCCCACCTCGGCCATGTGTTCCCCGATGGGCCCGAGCCCACCGGCGACCGGTACTGCATCAACTCGGCCTGTATCACCCTCGAGGAACGCTGACCCCGGTTAGTCACCCTCATCAGGAAGGGGGAACCGAGCCACGACCTCGTGGACGGCCCCCTCGGGCCTCGTCTGACTAGCCACTAGGAGTACCGCGTCGACCTGGAACGTCGCCGATATCGGCGTACCGATAGACCCGGCCGGCGGCTCGTCCCGAAACCTCCCCAGGGTGAGATGTCCGACGAACGGTCGATCCTCGGACTCCCGGCCCAACCCCCCGGTGGCCGCCACCACCCGATCGACCAGAGCGTCACAGCCGGCGGCCGGCACCATTACCACGTCCTCACCCAGCACTTCGGTGGCCGGACCGAGGGTCACGTCGACCGGAGGCACCCTGCCCCATGGGACGGCTACCAACGCCGCGGCCACCTCATCGGGTTCCGCATCGCCCAGGAACCGGAGGGTGACGTGCCACTGCTCCCGGGGCAGCCAACGCACCCGAGGTACCTCGGGCCGCGGCACCCGGTCCACCAGGTCGGCCGCCGCAACCGACGGCCGGACGGCGATGAACAGGCGGACTGGGAGCAGGCGCTCGGACACCAGAGCGACCGCCTGGTCAGCCGTCCTGCCGGGTCAGGAGGCGACGGCGCAGAGCGTCGAGCACCGTGATCACAGTGAACTGGCGGATCCGGGGCCGATCGAACGGCCAGCGGGTCCGGACAGCCTCCACCTCGCTGTCCACACAGGTGGCCATCCAGACGGTGCCCGGCTCCTGCCCCTCCTGCGGGTCCGGTCCGGCCACGCCGGTCACAGCCACCGATGCATCGGCCCCCAGTCGGTCGCAGGCACCCAGAGCCATGGCCACCACGGCCTCCTCGGACACCACCGGCCCATCCGACACCCCGAGCAGCGACCGCTTAATACCGCCGTCATAGGCCACCACTGACCCCACGAAGGCACGACTGGCCCCCGGCACCTCGGTCAGGCGGGTGCCGATCATCCCCCCGGTCAGCGACTCAGCGGTCGCCAAGCGAAGACCCTGGTCAATGAGCAGGTCCAGTACCACAGATTCCATGGTCTGCTCGTCTACGCCGAACACGATGTCGCCGACAATGGCCCGCACCCGGGCCTCTCCGTCAGCTAGCAGGACGTCTGCCTCGGCGTCGGTGGCCGCCTTGGCGGTAAGGCGCACCTTCAGGCCCTCCATGCCACTAGCCAAGAAGGCGATGGTCGCCCCGCCGTCGCTGTCGATCCGCTCGATCTCGTTGGCCAGATCCTCGGCCAATCCCGACTCGGAACGCCCCCATGTGCGCAAGGTCCGAGACCGGATAACGCTGGAGATGCCGGCCCGACGCTTGAGGTCCGGAAGGATGGTCCCCTCTACCATCTGCTGCATCTCCCACGGCACGCCGGGCACTGCGTACACCACCTTCGGGCTGTTGTCGCCGTCGCAGCCCGTCGACGTACCAACCGGACAAACCAGACCCGGCGCGGTGCCCGGCATCTGCTCGATGGTCCGTGCCCCGACTGGCACGTCGGCCTGGCGCAGGTTGTTGGCGGGCATGGGACGCCCCCGCCCGCCGAAGACCTCCTCGATGCGTACCACCAGCGACTCGTCGCGCACCAGTGCCACGCCCAGGAGATCGGCAATCACGTCCCGGGTTATGTCGTCCTGGGTGGGGCCCAAGCCCCCGGTGACGATCACGGCATCGGACCGCTCCAATGCTTCGCCGAAGGCGGCCAGCATGCGGTCCGGATTGTCGCCCACCGCGGTGTGACGATGGCAGTCGATCCCCGCTAGAGCCAGTTGCTCGCCGATCCACGCCGAGTTGGTGTCGACGATCTGACCTAGCAACAACTCGGTGCCGACGGCCACGATCTCACAACGCACAGCCCACTCTCCTGCTCGCCCGGCCGGTCAGGCCGTCTTCGTGCCGGTAGCGCTCGTGGCCCGACTGCCGTCCAGTAGATACTGGACACCGGTCACCAGAGTGAAGACCACGGCCAACCAGAGCAGCACCCCGACCGCCACATCGGCGTCGCGGAGCGGCGGCATCACCGCCGCCAGCAAAGCGATGCCCTGCAGGATGGTTTTCCACTTGGCCGACCGGCGGGCGGGCACAGCCAGCCCCCGACGAGCAAACCACACCCGGTACACGGTGATGACAGCCTCCCGTATGGCCAACAGGGCCACCGGGACCCAGTGGTAACGGTCGACCATGGACAAACAGACGGCCACACCGATCACCACGACCTTGTCGGCCAGCGGATCCAGAAACGCCCCCCAGCGGCTAACCGTGCCCCGCCGGCGGGCGAGGATTCCGTCGAAGTAGTCGGTGGAGGCCAACACCATGCCGAGGGCAAAGCCACCCCACGTCACCCCATCGTCCTGACGAGCGTCCAGCACGAGAGCGAACAGCACCGGGGCCAGCAGCAGGCGGGCCAGGGTCACCAGGTTGGCTGGCGAGACCACGGTGCGGACGTGCTTCATCCGAGCACCATCGCCCCGGAAGCCGCCTCAAGGTCGGGCCCGAGGGCCCCGGTCACCGTCACGGACTGGAAGGTACCCACCGGAAGGTCCTCGGGCACGGACACCACACCGTCGATCTCCGGTGCCTCACGGTGGGTACGCCCCACCCCGGGCTCGTCGACGAGTACGCGGACGGTACTGCCGATGAGTTCGTCCCTCCGGGCAGCGGTAATGCGGTCCTGGATCTCGGTCAGCTCACCGAGGCGCTCGGCCACTAGCCCTGGGGCCACTTCGGCGTCTAGGCCGGCAGCGTACGTACCTTCCTCAGCGCTGTAGGCGAAGAACCCGCACCAGTCGACCCGGGCCTCGGCCACAAAGTCCAGGAGGGCATCGTGGTCCTCCTCGGTCTCACCCGGGTACCCGACGATGAAGTTGGAGCGGAAGGCCGCCTCCGGCTCCCGGGTCCGGATGGCAGCAATACGCTCTAGAAAACGGTCACCGTCACCCCACCGGCGCATACGACGCATCAACGGCGACGAGACATGCTGTAGCGACAGGTCGAAGTAAGGCACACCGGTGGCACACACCGTGTCAGCTAGACGGTCGGTGAGTTCAGAGGGGTACAGGTACAGCAATCTGACTCGGTCGACCCGGGCGGCCACTGCCTCCACCAAGGGGACAATGGCCTTGTCGCCCACGCCCTGATCCCGCCCGTAGGCGGCGAGGTCCTGGGCCACCAGGACGATCTCCCGAGCGTCGAGGGCGTCGACCTCGGCCAACACGTCGTCCATGGCGCGGCTGCGTTGGGGGCCCCGGAACGTCGGGATGGCGCAGAACCCGCAGGCCCGGTCACATCCCTCGGCCACCTTCACGTAGGCCCACGGGCGCTCAGAGGCCGGTCGTGGAAGGTTCAAGAGGTCGAACGTCGAGGTCGTGACCGGCTCGTCGCCGGAGGCCGGCTTGTACCCCAAAGTCACCGGCACCCCGAACCCGGTCACCCGATCCACCTCTGGGAGCGCCTCGGCCAATTCGTCGCCGTAGCGCTCGGCCATACAGCCGGTCACCACCAGCCGGGCATCGTCCCGGCGTTCGTCGACTAGGGCCAGCACCGTGTCGATGGACTCCCGGCGGGCCTCGTCGATGAAGGCGCAAGTGTTGACCACGATGAGGTCGGCCTCGTCGGCATCCTTGGTAGCTCGCATCCCGTCGGCAGCCAGTGTTCCGGCCAACTTGTCGGAGTCGACCTGATTCTTGGGGCATCCCAACGTAACCAGGTGGTAGGTGCCGGTCATGGGAGGCAGGTCAGGTCCCGGCCGATGCGGCCAGCAGGATCAAGACCACCACGTACCCGCACAGGAGTACGAATCCCTCCGGACGGTCGATGCGCTTAGGACTCCCTACATACATGAAGATCACCACGACGAACGCCACCACCATGGCGGCAACCGAACCCCAGGTCTGGAGGGCCACGTCGGTCACCAGGCCGTCCCCCGCCAAGAACAAGCCGGCCCCCACACAAAGGCTGTTGAACACGTTGGATCCCAGGAGGCTCCCGAGGATCAGGTCCGACTCGTCACGGCGGGCCGCGGCCACCACGGTCATCAACTCGGGCAGCGACGTCCCCATGGCGACCAGGGAGAACCCGATGAAGCCGTGGGCCAGCCCAGCCCGGTCGGCCAGGTCGGTGGCTGCCCCAAGCACCAGGTAGTGGGCCGACGCCACCGTCGTTACCAGACCACCGACGGTCCAGACCCAGGCCATGCCGAGCGAGCCGACCTCCAACGAACCGGAAGCCTCCACCTCCTCGGTGCCCATCCGAACCATGAGGATCAGGGCCAGCACCATGACTCCAAGCAAAATGATGCCATCACCCAATGTCGGCGAATCCTGGACCAGCGCGCCGAACAGGATCACCGACACCAGGCACACCCACGCCCGCCGTCTGGTGCCCTTCGGCAGCTCGATGGGTCGGATGAGTGCCGCCACACCGAGCACAAAGGCGAGATTGGTCACGTTGGATCCGACGATGTTGCCCAGCCCGAGGTCGACCTCGCCCTCGTGGGCGGCCAGGGTCGACACCACCAGCTCAGGCGCGCTGGTACCAAAGCCCAGGACGATGGCGCCGATGACGATCGGCGGAACTCGCAGCCGAGCAGCCAAGTGCGATGCCCCGACCACGAAGCGGTCTGCCGCCCACATGAGCACGGCCAGGCCGATGGCCAGAACGAAGAGGGAGCCGAGGATGCCCATGGTGGGAGGGTAGTCAGCCACCGATGGAAGACTGGCCGGAGACCGACGACAGCCGGGGCGGACCCACCGGAACTAGTAGCCCTGCTCCTGGAGGTCAGTCATTTCGTCGGGGGCCACCAGGACCTCACGGGCCTTGGATCCAGTAGACGGCCCGACCACACCGGCCTCCTCTAGTAGATCCATCAGCCGACCCGCCCGGGCGAAGCCGACGCGCAACTTGCGCTGCAGCATCGAGGTCGACCCCAGTTGGCTGGTCACTACCAGACGACGTGCCTCGTCGAGCAGTTCGTCGTCGCTGCCGGCGTCGCTTGTGGGGACCGGCCGTGAGGAATCCTCGGTGATGTCACCAGCGGCGGGGCCCGACGGTAGGTGCGACGTGGACACCGGTCCGGCCGTGGGATCCTCGCCCGAGCGTGCATCAGGTGGAGTAAGGGGGTCTCCGGCGACCGGGGCGGTGGTCGCCTCGGCCGCCGCTCTGGCCTGGGCCACCCAGGACTCGACCACCTGGCGCACCTCGTTCTCATCCACCCACGCGCCCTGGATGCGCTGGGGCACGCTCGAACTGGGTCCCAGCAGTAGCATGTCGCCTAGACCCACCAGGCGCTCGGCCCCCGGCTGGTCGAGGATGACCCGGCTGTCAGCCAGGCTGGAGACGGCGAAGGCCAACCGGGCCGGGATGTTGGCCTTGATGACGCCCGTGATGACGTTGACTGACGGACGCTGGGTGGCCACCACGAGGTGGATGCCCACGGCACGGGCCATCTGGGCCAGCCTGGTGATGGAGTCCTCCACGTCCCGGGCCGCCACCATCATCAGGTCGGACAGTTCGTCGACCACCACGAGGATGAAGGGCAACCGCCGGTACGACACCGGTTCGCCGTCCTCATCGGCCAGGCCCAGCGGCGCCTTCAGGTCGCCCCGATCGTAGGCGGCGTTGTAGCCCCCGATGTCACGGAATCCACAGTCCGAGAGCAGGTCGTAGCGCCGCTCCATCTCCTTTACGGCCCAGTGCAGGGCATTGGCCGCTTTACGGGGATCGGTCACTGGGGCGGTCAGCAGGTGGGGCACGCCCTCGTACTGGCCCATTTCGACCCGCTTGGGGTCCACGAGGATCATCCGCACTTGGTCGGGTGTGGAACGCATCAATACCGATGTGATAAGCGAATTGATGCACGACGACTTGCCGGCACCGGTCGCCCCGGCAATGAGCAGGTGGGGCATGGTGGCCAGGTTCACCAATACCGAACGGCCGCTGATGTCGCGCCCGATACCGGCCTCCAACGGGTGGCGGGCCTTAGCGGCCTCGGGCGAGGTAAGGATGTCTCCGAGGGCCACCACCACCCGATCCTCGTTGGGGACCTCGATGCCGATGGCCTGCTGGCCGGGAATTGGCGCCAGGATCCGAACGTCGGCGGCGGCCAGGGCGTAGGCGATGTCCTTGTGGAGGCTCGTTATACGGGCCACCTTTACCCCATCGCCCAACTGGAGGGCGTAGCGCGTCACCGTGGGTCCCACGGTCATGTCGACCAGGCGGGTCGCCACCCCGTGGGCGGCCAGGGCCTCCTGGAGTCGCAGGCCACGTTCCTCGACGGCCTTGGCGTCCACGTCGTGGGTCTCGCTGCGGGACAGGTAACCCACCGACGGCAGTCGCCACGGCGAATCGGCGATGGCGGGACCCAGTTCGATGGTCAACTGCTCGCTGCCCTCACCGGCCTTGGCGCGGGCCTTGCGCTTCTTCGGTTTGGGTGTCGCGGCCTTCGGTGCCGGATCGACAGGAGCCGTATCGGGTTCGGGATCGGCGGCAGGCACCGGTGGTACGGGTGAACCCATACCACCCACAGGGGGCGGTCGGTGGCCGCCGGGGGGCGTGAGGAGATTGCCTAACCAGTTCCGCAGGCCCCGTAACGCCGGACGCAGGCCGGCTACGGCACCGCGCATCGCATGGCGGACCGTGAAGACGGCCCCCCGGGCGGCACCGCGAGCTGCCTGACGGGCCGTGGTACGGGTGATGACCGCTGCGGCGACGAGACCTACGCCGACGAGGACCAGTACGGCGCCCCACGTGGCCACCAAGGCCTCCAGCCCACCCCCGATGCCCACTCCGACCAGGCCACCGGCCCGACCCAATCCATCGGCACCGTCGGCAAGGCCGGGACGGTCCCGGGCGATGTGGAGGATGCCGGTCACCGACACCACGGCCATGACCAGCCCTACGGGCAGTCGCCGGGAGATCTCACCAAACTCGCTGCGCTCCCGGAACATGGCCAAGCCAGTACCCACCATGGCCACGGGGAGCAGGACACGTGTCGAACCGACCGACCAACCCAGGCCCGAGTCGAGGAGGCGGCCGAACACGCCGGCCCGCTCGAGGTAGACGGATAGGCCGGTCAGGAGACCCCCGACCACCAGCAGAAGGCCGAGGATCTCGTCGCCCCGTCCACCGAAGGCGGCCCGGGCCATGCGCCGAATGGCAGACTCCCGACCCTCGCCGTTCCGGGATAGACCTGCCGCCCCACCCTTTGTCGAACCCGCCGTAGGGCCCTTCCTGGAACCCCGTGAAGCACCCTTGGCTCCGCCCTTGGAGTGGCCCCTTGATTCCATCGAATCAGGGCCGGAATCCGGGCGTGCGGAACGATCAGCCATCGATTTCGACGGTACCACCGGGGTGCGACAACCTCAGGGCAGTCGCCCTGTCGCGAACGGGTCAGCGGACCTCGACGACGGGCACCAACGTCGGCTTCCGGCCTGTTCGGCGCGACACCAGACGACCAGTGGCACGACGGGTGAGACGGCTCAGTTCGTGCGGATCGCGGTTCCCCTCGGCCAACGGTCCGGCCAGCGCCTCGGTCACTTCGGCAACCACCTGGCCGTGCCAGTCCTCCCGCTCATCGGGCTCCACCCAACCACGGCTCTCCACCACCGGCGGCTCGACGAGGCGGCCCTTGCGGCCTTCAACCAGCACCCGGACGAACACGAAGCCTTCGCCAGACATGGCCCGTCGTTCCTCGAGTAGGGCGTTTGACACCGGTCGGCCCGACTCGTCCACCATCACGTGCCCATCGGGCACCCGCCCGGCGTGGGTCACGCCCTCGCCGGTCAGCTTCACCCGATCACCATCGGTGCACCGCAGCACCCGACCCTCGCCCATCCCCCGGCTGAGCGCCAGGTCGTGGTGGGCCACCAGGTGGGCGTACTCGCCGTGTACCGGGATGAACAGGTCGGGGTCGGCCGCGTCGTGCAGGGCCAGCAACTCGTCGGCCTTGCCGTGCCCGGTGGTGTGCACGCCCAACTGACCGCTGTGCACCAGGCGGGCGCCACGGCGGGCCAATGCGTTGTGGAGCCGCGCCACGGCCGCCTCGTTGCCCGGGATGGGATGCGAGGAGAACACCACGGTGTCGCCGTCCCCTACCGTCACGAAGCGGTGGCGGCCCTGACCCATCAGGTTCAGCGCAGCTCGAGGCTCGCCTTGGGAGCCGGTGCACACGATGCAGGTCCGGGCCGGGTCCAAGTCCTCCAACTCGGCGTCGGTGGCCAGCATCCGGTCGGAGATCCGCAGCAGCCCCAACTCGCGGGCCAGCGTCGTATTGCGCACCATCGACGGCCCCATGACGACGAGGGTTCGACCGGTAGCTTCCGCAGCGTCGGCCACCTGCTGGATGCGGTGCACGTGGCTGGAGAAGGCCCCGATGATGATCCGCCGGCCCTCGTTCTCATCGAACACCTGACGCAGCACCGGTCCGATCGTGGACTCCGATGTCGACGACCCGGCCGACCCGGCGTTAGTCGAATCGGCCAGAAGAAGGCGAATGCCACCGTCGGCGGCCATTTCCCGGACCCGATCCAGGTCGGTGACCCGACCGTCGATAGGTGTTGGGTCCAACTTGAAGTCGCTGGAGTGGAGGATGCGGCCCTGCGGCGTGTCGAACACGGTCATCAGGCCGCTGGGCGTCGAGTGGGTGACAGGTAGGAACTCGCAGTCGAACGGCCCGATGGGTAGCCGGGCATGGTCGTCCAAGGGAATCAGGTCCGGCACCGACACTCCAGCCGCCTTCAACTTGCCGCGCACCATCCCGAGGGTGAACGGCGCCCCGTAGATGGGCAGAGTGGTGCCCCGCTCGGCGAGGGACCGCAGCAGGTACGGCAGGCCCCCAATGTGGTCCTCGTGGGCATGGGTGACGATGCAGGCCTCCAGGTGGTCGGCACGCTCCAGCAACCACCCGAAGTCGGGCAGGACGGCGTCGACACCAGGCATGTCGTCGGGGAACAACTGGCCACAGTCCAAGAGCACGATCCGCCCTTGGGTCTCGAGCGCCGCACAGTTGCGACCGATCTCGCCGAGACCGCCGAAGAACGTCAGGTGGACGGATGCAGCCATGGTCTCGATCCTCAGGTGGTTCGGTTAGCGGTCGAGACCGGCCAGCACGCTGCGAGCCAGATCCTGGAGCCCCTCGGGCTCGGGGCCCATAGGAGGCCGACAGTCGCCGCCGGGGAGGCCCAGCACCTTCAACATGGCCTTGGTCGGGATGGGATTGGGCTTGAGGTCGCCGGACTCAAAGTCCCAGGACTCGACAAGCCTCTGGTTCACCTCGGTGGCGCGGGCCACCTCACCCGAGAAGAACGCCTCCATCATGGCCACCGTCTCCGGCGTCACCCAGTGGGACGCCACGCTGACCACGCCCACCGCACCCACGGCCAGCAGGGCCAGGGTCAGGGCGTCCTCGCCGCTATAGATCTGGAAGCCCTCGGGAGCCTCAGCGGCCAGGCGGGCCGTCTCGGCCACATCACCCGCCGCATCCTTGACGGCGACGATGTTGTCGACCTCGGCCAACTGGAGGATGGTCGTCGTGTCGATCTTGCGTCCCGAACGGGGCGGGATGTCGTAGAGCATCACCGGTAGGTCGGTGGCCCCGGCCACCACAGAAAAATGGTGGAGCAGCCCCGACTGCGAAGGCCGGTTGTAGTACGGGGTGACAGTCAGGATCGCGTCGGCGCCGGCCTCGGTGCACCGCTCGGTGAGTTCCACGGCAGCCACCGTGTCGTTGCTGCCCGCCCCGGCGATCACGTGACAGTCCACGGCCCCGGCCACGGCCTCCACGAGGGCGATCTGCTCGTCGTGGGTGAGCGTCGGCGACTCGCCGGTGGTACCAGCCAGAACCAGCCCGTCATTGCCCTGGTCGACCAACCAGCGAGCCAACTCGACGGCGCCGTCGAGGTCTAAGCCACCGGCGGCGTCGAATGGGGTGATCATGGCGGTAATGACCCGCCCGAACCTGGGTTCCATCGCGTGTTCCCTCTCGTTTCCGTGCGGCCGAGCCCTCAACCGGCCTGTTCGCGGACTCGCTCGATGCCAAGAGTGGCCAGGAGGTTCTCGTGCAATTCGAACCACACCGTGTGGTACGAGTCGATCAGCGGTCGGGTGAACCACTCAACCTCACCGGCCCGTACACGGGCCAATGCCTCGGCGAAGCGGTCACCGTAACCATCGAATCTGGCCAGCACCCCGGCTAGATCGTTACACACCCCCCGGACAACCTTGTCAGCGTCGCCCAGCCGCGCCACTACCGCCGCATCGTGTGCCGCATCGGTGTGGTCGTTGACGATGAGGTCGCCGTCGGGGGCGTCAGGGTCGGGCCGCAACTGCCAGTCGGTGCATAGACCGAGGAAGCCCTGATTGACCTCCAGGAAGTCCCGGTAGGCGCCCTCAACGGCCGGTCGGGTGCCAGTGGTCTGCAGTTCTGACGCCAGCAGGGCCTCGCCGTGGACTCGGCCCTCCGGTGTCAGCATCCAGCCCGACATCCGCCCCTCGCGGTGACGGGCATGGCCCGCGTCAGCCAACCCCGATAGCAGAGCGTCAATATCGCCGGCGTCCAGCCCGGTGGCAGCAGCCACCGCAACTGCCTGAGCGAAACCCTTCACCCGCACCGCCTGAACGACCAGCAAGTCGGGAGTGCTCGCGTGGGATCCGGCCCCGTCCCTCCCGGTCTGGTTCATAGGGGTCACGCTACCCCCGGGTCCCGTCGGGCCAGCCGGACAAGAACCAGCGGGTACCCACCCAGGCCGATCAGAGTGAAAACGAACCACTGGACGGCATAGGACAGGTGCGACCCGTCCCCGAGGTCGGCGACCAATACCGGAGCCGGCCACACGGTCGATCCGTCGACCCCCGAACTGGCCGACTCCTGGATCCACATGGGGGCGAGGGGCACCCCCCACCGCTCGGCCAGCGCGTCCAGGTCGATCCTGTCCACCTCATCAGCGTGGCCCCGTTCTCCCAGGCGACCGACGTCCAACGTGCCGACCATCACGAGTTCCCCGAGAGCGGGGGCCCATGCCGAACGATCGCCTGCCAGGTACAGAGATCTCGGCACGAAGCCCCGGTCCACGGTGACTCCTAGTCCGGGATGGATGTCGTCGATCTGGAGTAGAGCCACCACGTGGACACCCGCCACGCCTTCGCGTGACCGATTGGCCAGATGGACCTCAGCCCCCGGTTCCCATTTGCCAGACACCTGCACCCGGACGTAGCGGAGGTCGTCGGGCGTCGCCCCATCCTCGAAAGAGTCAAGCGCCTCGGCCAACGGGACCACCGGCTGGCCGGCACGGGCGTCCACCACGGCGTTGTAGGCCCGACGGGCTTCGAGGCGTCGCAGTTGCCACAACCCCAGGTTCACAGTGGCCACCAGCAGGCCGGCCACCAGCAGGTGCGACAGGATCCACGCCGGGCTTAACAGACGCCGAACGCCCGGGGTCATGATCTGACTCCGGACCGGGTCAGAGGCCCAGGAGGGCGTCCAGGCCGAGCGTCACGCCGGGTGCGTCCCCGATGCGTCGGACGGCCAGCACCACGCCGGGCATGAAAGAGGCCCGGTCAGTGGTGTCGTGCCTGATGGTCAGGGTCTGGCCGGTGGTACCGAGCACCACCTCCTGGTCGGCGACGGCGCCCCGCATGCGGAGGCTGTGAATGCGTATGTCGGCTGGCCCCACCCCACCGCGGGCCCCGGACACCACCTCACGGGTCGTCGGGTCGGGCGCCCACTCGGCGGAGGCGGCGGCCATACGATCGGCGGTGGCCACCGCCGTGCCCGACGGTGCATCGATCTTGCTGTCGTGGTGGGTCTCGACGATCTCGGCGGTTTCGAACCACGGGGCGGCCAACTCGGCGAACCGCATCATCAGCACCGCGCCAATGGCAAAGTTGGGTGCCACCACGCAATTGCTGGTCCTGAAGACGTCACGCAACGCGGCCAGGTCGTCGTCGCCTAGACCGCTGGTGCCCACCACTGCGTGCACTCCAGCGGCGGCCAGCACCGGAAGCGTGGCCCGGCTGGCCTCAGCCACGGTGAAGTCGACCACCACGTCCAGGCCAAGATCGGCATCCAGCAGGGCCTCGACGCCAGCCTCCACAGTCACGCCATTGACCTCTGAACCCGGAGCCGACGGATCGGCAGCCGCGACGAGCGTCAGGCCATCGGCCTCGTAGACGGCATCGGCGACGGCACGGCCCATGCGTCCGGCCGCACCAAGTACGCCGACACGGATCGGTCCAGAATCGGTCGTTCCCATGGGTCTGAGGCTACTGGTCGACGTCTCGTCGCTCCGGAAGCGTTTCAACGGCGAAAGATCCTCAGGTAGTAGGTCCCACCTCAGCCACGGTGGCCTCGGGGGTCAGCACCTCGGCCAGCACCGTGTTCACCTGGTCGAGGGTCACTGCCCGCAGGATCTCGACGTACTCGTCAAGTGGAACAACCCGACCCAGCAGGCTCTGGCTGGTCCCCAGGCGGGACATTCGGCTGCCCGAGCTCTCGAGGCCCATGAGCAGCGACCCCTCGAATCCTTCGCGGGCAATAGCCAGCTCAGCCTCGGTGATCCCGTTGGTCGCAACCTCACCCACCTCATGGGCCACGACGCGCTTGAGCTCGTCGGCGCGTTCAGGTGCAGTGCCGGCGTACACCGAGACCACACCAGCGTCGCTATAGGCAGCCATCGACGAGAACACGCTGTAGGCCAAGCCGCGGTCCTCTCGCACCGTCTGAAACAGGCGGCTGGACAGCCCCCCACCCAGTACGTGCACACCAATGGCCAGCGCGTGGCGACGGGGGTCGACGCGGTCTAGACCCCGCCAACCCCAAGCCACGTGTGCGGCCTCGGTCGGGCGGGTCATGTGGCGGGCCGGGACCGGCTCGGCCTCGGGCCTCTTCCGTTCAGGTGCCTCACCGCCAGTCCGACCGGCGAACGCCTCTCCGATCTGGGCCACCAACGCCTCGTGGTCGACGGCGCCGGCGGCGGCCACCACAAGGTTGGGGGCTCGGTACCAGTAGTCGTGGAATCCGGCGATGTCGTCCCGTCCCAGGGCATCCACCGACACCGCCGAGCCCAGCACTTCGCGGCCCAGTGGATGGTCGGGAAACAGCGCCTCGTAGAGCAAGTCAAACACCACATCGTCCGGGTCGTCGGCTGCCAGGTGGATCTCTTCGAGGATGACCTGACGTTCTGTCTCGACGTCGGTGGCACGCAGGGCGGGTTCCCGGAGCACGTCGGCCAGCAGGGCCACGGCGGTCGCCTGTCCGCCCACCGGCAGACGGGCGTAGTACGCCGTGTACTCCTTGGTCGTGAAGGCATTCATCACACCACCACTGGCGTCCACCAGTTCGGCGATGGCCCTCGCCGAGCGGTCCTCGGTGCCCTTGAAGAGCAGGTGTTCGAGGAAGTGCGAGGCGCCGGCCAAAGCCGGGTCCTCATCTCGGCCACCGACGCCCACCCACACGCCGACCGAGACCGAGTGGGCATCCGGCATGTGCTCGGACACCACACCCGGTCCACCGGTCAAACCGTGTTCGGGCAGGCTCAGTTCGACCACCGAGCCGGTGGTCATGTCGGCACCACGGGGGCGCCGGGGATCGATCGAACCGTCGTGCAGAACGGGCCGAAGATCCGGTGCCTAGCGGCGACGTCGACGACCACCGCCGCCGCGGCTGGGCGGGGCATCGACGCCCAGGTCACCGTGGACCGTCTCGAGCTCGGCCTTGAAGGCGTCCTCGAAACTGGCCTCGACGGGCTCGGTGTCGCCGTTGGACGCCGGAATCGCCTCATCAGCCTCTTCGACCTCATCGACCTCATCGACCTCATCGACCTCATCAGCCTCATCAGCCTCATCAGCCTCATCAGCCTCATCAGCCTCATCAGCCTCATCAGCCTCATTGGCCTCGTTGGCGTAGTCACCGTCGTCCACGTCGTCCTCGAAGGAGTCGGCGGGCGCCTCATCGCTGGCCTCAGCGGCTGCAGGGACCTCATCCTTGGCCGAGGCGATAGGAGCATCACCGGCCGGCTTCAGCGAGATCTTCCCATTGGGGTCGACATCCTCGACGATCACCGTCAGAGGCTGACCCAGTTCCAGCACGTCCTCCACCTTGTCGATGCGCTTGCCGCCACCCAATTTGGAGATGTGCACCAGGCCGTCACGACCTGGGAGGATGCTGACGAAGGCACCGAACTTGGTGATGTTCACCACGCGGCCCTCGTATACGGCCCCAACCTCGGCGGTCGGTGGATCCACGATCAGCATGACCTGACGCTTGGCCTCGGCCACCTTGGCTCGGTCCGGCGAGGCGATCGACACGATGCCGACCATCCCATCGTCGTCCACGCTGATGTCGGCACCTGACTCAGCCTGGATGGTGTTGATCATCTTGCCCTTCGGGCCGATGACCTCGCCGATCTTCTCCACCGGGATCTCAAAGGCCTCGATCTTCGGGGCGTTCTCACCGACGTCCTCGCGCGGAGCGGGGATGGCGTCGGCCATGACCTCGAGGATCTTCAGGCGGGCTTCCTTGGCCTGGTTCAGCGCGTTGGCCAGAACGTCGGCGGGAATGCCATCGATCTTGGTGTCGAGCTGCAGGGCGGTCACGAACTCCGACGTACCGGCCACCTTGAAGTCCATGTCGCCGAAGGCGTCTTCGGCTCCCAGGATGTCGGTCAAGGTGATGTACTCGCCGTCCTTGAGCACGAGACCCATGGCGATACCGGCCACGGGGGCCTTGATCGGCACACCGGCGTCCATCATCGAAAGGCTCGAAGAACACACCGAACCCATCGAGCTCGACCCGTTGGAAGCCAGGACCTCCGACACGAGGCGAAGCGTGTAGGGGAACTCCTCGAAGCTCGGCACGATCGGGAATAGGGCCCGCTCGGCGAGCGCACCGTGGCCGATCTCGCGGCGCTTCGGACCCCGCATGAAGCCGGTCTCACCGGTCGAGAAGGGTGGGAAGTTGTAGTGGTGCATGAACCGCTTGCGGTCGACCGGATCGATGCCGTCGATCATCTGGTCCATGCGTCCGGTTCCCAAGGTTGTGAAGTTCAACACCTGGGTCTCACCGCGCTGGAACAGGCCAGATCCGTGCGCCGTGGGAACGACCTGCACCTCCGACGACACGGGCCGGAGATCGCTGGTGCCACGACCGTCGATGCGGACACCCTCAGTGACGATACGGGTCCTCACCGCCTCCTTGGTGACCGTCCGAATGGCGCCGGCGATATGGCGATCGGCGTTGTCCACGTCGACGAACTGTGGGAGCAACTCGGAGATCAATTCGGCCTTGAGGGCCGCCTCGGCATCCTGTCGCTCAGTCTTGTCGGCAATGGTCTGCGTAGCTGCAATCCGCTCGGCACCGGCCGCCTGGACCGCGTCGAGCACCTCGGGGGTGTAGTCGGTCGTGACGTCGTAGGCCATGATCTCCGGCGCACCCACAGCAGCGACCAGCTCCTCCTGGAGCTCAATGGCCTCACGGATGTACTGCTTGGAGAACTCCAAGCCGCCGGCCAGGACGGCCTCGTCGACCATCGGGGCTCCAGTCTCGTAGATGTCACAGGTGGCCTCGGTGCCGCCAGCCTCGACCATCATCACGGCGACGTCGCCATCGTCGAGCAGGCGACCAGCCACCACCATCTCGAAGGCTGACTCGCTGCCCTCCTCGTAGGTGGGGTGGGGGATCCATTCACCGGCGGCCGACCAGGCGATGCGCACCGCACCGACGGGTCCGTCGAACGGGATGCCCGACAGCATGAGGGCTGCCGAGGCGCCGTTCAGGGCCAGGACGTCGTGGGGGTTCTCCATGTCGGCACCCAGGACGGTGCCCACGATGTGGACCTCGTTGCGGAAACCGTCCGGGAACATCGGCCGCAGCGGACGGTCGATGAGCCGACAGGTCAGGATCGCCGACTCGGGGGCCCGACCCTCGCGACGGAAGAACGAGCCGGGGATCTTGCCCGCGGCGTACATCCGCTCCTCGATGTCGAC
>Ga0315327_10000135_pt1 | contig 32107 bp, 30 predicted proteins | sample M110032315metaG_FD_203460 | JGI IMG/M metagenome (GOLD analysis project Ga0315327, IMG submission 203460) | Ammonia-oxidizing marine archaeal communities from Monterey Bay, California, United States - M1 100m 32315 | ecosystem: Environmental > Aquatic > Marine > Coastal | place: USA: California... | reverse complement strand
ACTCGTCTGTTCCAGGGTCTCCAAATGGCCATCTACAGCCTTTGATCTTTAAATGAAACATTTTGTCAGAATTACTAGGCTCAACTGCTTTTGTTTCATTTTTTACTTCATTAAGCCCTAGGCGGTTTGCTTTTCCTATTACAGCATTTCTAGTTATTCCTTCTCCTAGTTTTTCAGCAATATCTCTTGCTGGTATATTCTTTCCCCAGAGTTTTGCTAATTTTTTTACTTTTACTTCTGTCCACTTGAATGCCATTTTTATTTTCCTAAAATATAATCAATTATTAATAATTTTTGATGAATTGTCCGCTAATTCTATTATACTATGTAATAATACTTCTGTTCCGTTTGTTGCATCTTTTTTATAAATATCTTCAATTTCATTATGGCTTATTCCATCAATACAAGGAATAAAGATCATAGCAGTAGGTGCTATTGAATTTATATTAACTGCATCATGTCCAGCACCAGAAATAATTTCTTTATTAGTAAATTTAAGTTTATTAGTAACATCCTTAATTGTATTTATTATGGAGTTATTAAATAAATTTGATTTTAATTCAAGTATCTGTTTAATTTTGATTTGAACTTTTTTATTTTCTTCTATTAGTTTTATATTTTTTCTAAGGTTTTCATCCATTTCTTTTAGTACTTGGTCATTTGGGTGCCTAAAATCAATTGTTAAAAAACAATTACCTGGAATTACATTTCTAGATGGATTTATAATTTCTAAAACACCGCATGTAGCACAGCCACCAGGTTGATATTTATTACCTATTGAATTTACTAACAATACAACTTCAGCTGAAGCTACAAGCGCATCTTTTCTAATTGACATAGGTGTTGGTCCTGCATGAGCTTCCATTCCAGTAATTTCAACCTCATACCATTTTTGAGCTTGTGCGCCTGTCACAATACCTATGTTTTTATTTTCCATTTCAAGTATAGGTCCTTGTTCTATATGCATTTCTATAAATCCTGCAATTGGCCTAGAGGAGCAGGATATAGAACCATTATATTTTATTCTCTCGAGTTCAGAGCCAAGAGTAATTCCTTCTGGATCCTTAATTGATAAAGCATTAATTAAATCAAGCTGTCCTGAAAAAACTGCTGAGCCAGTCATAGCAGGAGGAAAACGGCATCCTTCTTCGTTAGTCCACATAACTATTTCTATAGGCGCTTCTGTAATATAATTAAATTCATTAAGTGTTCTAATAACTTCTAATGCGCTTAGCACTCCTAAAGCACCATCATATCTGCCTCCAGTAGGTTGAGTGTCTAGGTGGCTACCACTCATTATTGGAGGTAAATCATTATTCTTTCCATCTCTTCGAGCAAAAATATTACCCATTTGGTCTATACTAATTGATAAATTTTCTTTTTTACACCATTTAATAAATAAATCTCTAGATTCTTTATCTAAATCTGTAAGAGCTTGTCTATTTACTCCACCTTTATCTGTGGCGCCAATTAAAGCCATCTTATTTAGGCTATCCCATAACCTATCCTCATTTATTTTTATGTTTGCAAGCATTGTAAACTCGTAATATTTTATTAAATAATATTTTTAGTTATTTTATTATAGCATAAAATATGACATTTATTAATTTTTTGAATATAAATAATTTTATAATTCTTTATATATAAATATTTAGAATATAAAATTGAGAGGTATAAAAAATGGAAGTTAGTTTTGCATTTCAACCATCAACTACTATTTGTAATATATTAGAAAGTAGTGACAAATTTCCTGTAAGGAGAATTCTTTGTGTAGGAGCCAATTATGTTGCACACGCAATAGAAATGGGACGAGATCCTTCAAGAGAACCTCCATTTTTCTTTGCTAAACCGACTGATGCTATTGTAAATGCAGACAGAGGGTTAAATACAACTATTCTTTATCCTCCACAAACAAATAATTTTCATTATGAAATGGAGATGGTAGTTGCTATAGGTAAAAATGCTCAAAATATTGAGGTTGAGGAAGCTCTGAGCGTTATTTGGGGTTATGCGGCCGGCATAGATCTAACAAGGAGAGATTTGCAAAAAGCTGCTAAGGATAAAGGCAGACCATGGGAATTAGGAAAAGGATTTGATAATTCTGCAATAATAAGTTCATTGTGTCCTGTTTCTAAAATAGGTCATCCTAAAGATTCTAGAATCTGGTTGGCTGTAAATGATTTAATTAAGCAAGATTCAAATATAGACAAATTAATATGGTCAGTCCCAGAAATGATTTCAATTTTGTCTAAGACCATGACTCTTAAAGCTGGAGACATAATATATACTGGAACTCCAGAGGGAGTTGGTCCAATTAGTAAAGGTGACAAAATTTCTGGGGGTGTTGAGGGCATAGGTGAAATAAGTATAACTATTTCATAACTGGAGTTAAATTTGATAGATAAACCAATACTATATAACTATTTTAGAAGCTCTACTTCTGTAAGAGTTAGAATTGCATTAAATTTAAAAGATATTGATTTTGACTATTTTGCATTGCATTTAAGAAAAAAAGAACATCAATCAGACGAATATTTAAAAATAAATCCTTATGGTTTATTGCCATCTTTAAAATTTCCTTCAGGAATTATTTTAAATCAATCTTTATCAATTTTAGAATATTTAGATGAAGTTTATCCAACTCCTTCTATTTTACCCTCAAATCCTATTGATAGAGCTAAAGTTAGGTCTATGGCTTATGCGATAGCGTTAGAAATTCATCCATTAAATAATCTCCATGTATTAAATCATTTAAAAGATGATTTTAAGGCAGATGAAGTAAAAATAAAATCTTGGTTCTCAAAATGGGTCCATAAAGCATTTGCTCCATTTGAAATAGTTCTAGAGCAAGAAGTAGGAGATTACTGTTTTGGTAATTGTCCCACGTTAGCTGATATTTGTCTTTTTTCACAAGTAGTGAATAATGCAAGGTTTGATGTTGATTTATCTAAATATCCAAAAATAAAAAGTATCTACGAGCAATGTTTAACTAATGATTCTTTTGTAAAAGCTTTACCAAAGAATCAGCCAGATGCAGAATAAATAAACTGTATATATTATTTTAGGTGCTTCTGAAATAAGTCATGTATTCTTGACCAATGTATTTCAGCGCCCTTTTTATGATAAGTGTGTCTATCAGGAAATGCAAAACCGTGTTCTGTTCCTTCATAAATTTCCATTCTAAAATTTTGAGTATGTTTTTCAAAATGCACCTGTATATTTTTTAATGCTTCATCATCTACCCAACTATCTTTTTCTGCAAAAGCTAAGTATAAGTTAGCTCTTATTTTTTCTGCTCCTAAGTGAGGAGAGTCTTCTTTATCTGTCATAATTTTTACTCCATAAAATGATGCAGCAGCAGAGAATTTATTATTATATTTAGATACAATAGATACTATGTATTGCCCACTCATACAGTATCCAACTGCTCCATAGCCATGATGCATTATACCTTTTTTATTATCTAGAAAATCTAAAATATATTTAGTATCTGATACGACTAATTCATTTGTAGTGTCATCCATAGTTTTTATCATAGCAGTAAAATGGCTTTTATCTTCTCTAATCTTGGCAAATGTAAATGGATAGTTACCTTCTTTCCCAACCCTATAGAATAAGTTTGGAAGCAATACATAATATCCCATGCTTGCTAATCTTCTGGCCATATCTCTAAGTTCTTCTCTTATAGCAGGTGCATCCATATAAATAATAATTGCAGGAAAAGGACCTCCTTCATTCGGCATAACTTCAAATGTATCTATTATTCCATCTTTAGTTTTGATATTTATAAAGTTTTCAATCATTATATTTTCCTCAATTTTAGTTATTTAGTTTATATGTGTCCCGATATGTTTTTAGGTTGATAAGGTTTTTCTAAAGATAAGATTTGTTTTTTAGATAGTTTTAACGATATGCTATTTAACAGAGTTTTTAATTGTTCAGGTTTTCCTGGGCCAACTATTGGAGCTGTAATTCCTTTTTTTTGAAGTAACCATGCCAGTGCAACTTCAACTGGTTGCCTATTTTCTTGTTTGGCTATTTTTTTTATAGAATCCAGAACTTTAAAATCTGCTTTACTATAGTAATAATCATCTGCAAGGATATCATTTTTAGCTCTGTCAGTTTTTCCTCCTCCATTTTTACTCCTATTTCCTGCTAAGAACCCTCTTGCAAGAGGGCTCCATGGAGTAATTGCTAAATTATCATTTATGCAAAGTGGGATCATTTCTCTTTCTTCTTCTCTATAAATTAAATTTACATGATTTTGCATGGAAATAAATTTTGTCCACCCGTTTTTTTCTGCAGTTTCTTGAGCTTTAACAAGTTGCCAAGCAAACATACTAGAAGCACCAATATATCTGGCTTTTCCTGATTTAACTACATCATGTAAGGCTTCCATAGTTTCTTCTATAGGGGTTTCATAATCCCATCTATGTATAATATATAAGTCAACATAATCCATTTTAAGTCTTGATAGAGATGCATCTATTGCATCAAATATATATTTTCTTGATAGTCCTTTTTGATTAGGGCCTTTGCCCATAGGATTATAAACTTTAGTAGCTAATACTACTTCATCTCTATTTGACATTTCTTTAAGAAGTTCTCCAGTAACTTCTTCACAAGAACCATTTGAGTAAACATCAGCTGTATCAAAAAAATTTATTCCTGATTCTAAAGCATGTCTAAAGACTGGTGCAGCATCTTTTTTTCCCAAGGCATAATTTCGCCAACCTTTTTCCATCGCAAACATCATGGTACCAAAGCAAATTTTAGATACTTTCATTCCTGATGAACCAAAACGAACATATTCCATAATATTTTCCTATATTATTATAAGAGTAATATTCTACTTTTATTTTATTGTTTGCGTCAATTTCATTTAATAAATAAGATTATATTTATTAAAGTGTTTAAAATGATGTATTTATTGTTTGATAAACATGCTTTTTTTAGAAGTGAATTTTAAGGAAGTATTATGGTATTGTTAAGAGTTTTTTTTATATTTTTTGTATTGATTAATTTTTCACATGCAAATGATTTATTGTTTTATGAAAAACAAAGCAAAATTTCTATTAAAGAATTAGCTGTTAATTTAAAAAAATTACTAAAAGCAGTTATGAAAGAATCAGGTCCAGTTTCTGCAGTAGAATATTGTAATATTGCTGCTTTGGATATTACTAGCGATGTTTCAAATCAAAAGAATGTTTTTATAAAACGTACTAGTTTAAAATTAAGAAATAAAAATAATATGCCAGATAAATGGGAAATAGATGTATTAAATAATTTTGAAAAAAGAAAACAAAATGGAGAAAATGTAATGTCCCTTGGTTATCAAGAGGTTTATAAAGATAAGAATGAATCTTTTTATAGATATATGAAAGCTATACCTATAGGTAAAGTTTGTCTAACTTGCCATGGTTCTAATATAAACCCAAAACTCTCATCTAAACTTTCAGAATTGTATCCAGATGATAATGCTTATAATTATAAATTAGGCGATATAAGAGGAGCTTTTTCTGTTAAAATACCTTTGCCAAACTAAAGTAATATAGAATGATACCAATTTATGATGATAATCCAGCATTAGGAAAACCTTTGTTTGTGGTTGGCATAATAGTAGCTTGTATAGTTATTTGGTTTTGGCAATTTGGGCTAGGTTATCAAGCGAATAGTCAAATAATTCTGGATTATGGATTAACTCCTGCTGCATTTCTTGGAAAGATGGAGCAATCTGGGCCTCTAATTTCAATTTTTACTTTATTTACATCTATGTTTATGCATGGAGGTTTTATGCATTTAGCAGGTAATATGCTTTATCTTTGGATATTTGGAGATAATATAGAAGGGGCATTAGGCCATATACGTTTTATTATTTTTTATTTTGCATGTGGTATGGTTGCTGCATTTGCTCAAATATTTTCCTCTCCTGATAGTACTATTCCTATGATTGGTGCTAGTGGTGCAGTTTCGGGAGTTCTTGGTGCATATTTGATTTTTTATCCACGGGCAAGAATTAGAACTTTTGTTTTTTTAGGCATATTTATTACTTTTTTAAGACTTCCCGCTATTTTGCTTTTAGGTGTTTGGATTTTGGGGCAAATTATTAGTGCTAGCGTTTCTAATCCTGGCTCTCCAGGTGTAGCGTGGTTTGCTCATTTAGGAGGTTTTTTTGCTGGAATGATATTTGGTCCTTTATTAAAAAAGCCAAATATAAGTATTTTTCAAAAACCGAGGACTAAAGTTAAAGAAAAGCCTATTAGAATTCGTTTTCGTAGATAATAATATTTTTATTCATTAAACTCTTGTTTGTCAGGGATCCTGGTAAAAGCTATTCGTGTTCCAGAAAAAGATTTTATTTTATTCGGTAACCCTCCTATAGTTACACTATCTCTACCAAAACGGGTATTAATATTATCCATAGTTTTTGATAATTTTTCAAAACGATTTGTATCTAAAGTAATCTTTTTATTAAAACTTTGGAATAATTCAGGTTGTAAATCAGATTTTTTTTTAAGGTTATACAATGTTATACTTATTTTTTTAATTTGTTTGAAATTTTTCTTTTTAATTAATTGTGTCCATATTTTTGTTGCTTCTTCTTGTAATTTTTTATTATTACATGCTCTATAAAATTTACTTTTTCCCTCTAGTCTTAGATTATTTTCTGTTCTTATACTAAGAGATAAACGACTACAGTAGTATTCCATTCTCCTTAACCGACTGGCTGCTTTTAACAATAGGCGTAGCATAACTTTTTCTGCTAATTCTACGAGTCTCCATTTGGGTTCTAATACATGGCTATGTCCTATAGTTTTTCTTTCTGTTTTAATATCTGCGATTTCTTTTCCTCGTAACATATACCAAAATTTTTCTCCCTGAACATTACCCCAAATCTTTCTCATATGTTTTGGAGATATATTATATAGTTCTTGGATAGATAAAATCCCTGATTTGTTTAAGCGGTATTCCATTGCCCTACCAATTCCGGTAAGATCAGAAAGTTTAAAATGTTTAATGCGATCTGGGATATCTTTGTTGTAAAGTACTTGTAAGCCATCAGGTTTTTCTAAATTACTAGCAGTTTTTGCAAGAAATCTGTTAGGTGCTATACCTATAGAGCAACGTATATGTTGCCCTATATTTTTTTGTATACCTATTTTAATATTTTTTGCAATTTTACGTGCTTGAGCCTCATTTTTTTGGCTTCCTATTAGTTTGCAGGCAACTTCATCTATAGAAGCAATAATTTCGATTGGAATGTGTTTATCTATTTCTGCTAATATTTTATGATGATACATAACATAGTTTTCATGATTGGCTTGTACACATATTATTTCTGGACATAATTTTTTTGCTTCATAAATCATTGTTCCTGTTTTAACGCCGTAGGCTTTTGCTTCATAGCTTGCAGCTATCGCGCACGTCGCATCCGTCATTGTAGGGACTATTGCAATTGGTTTGTTTTGTAATTTTGGTTGTATTTGTTGTTCAACACTTGCAAAATAGCTATTTAGATCCAGGTAAAGCCAACTTAATATCATTTTATTATTTAAAATTTTGTTCATGTTTTGTTCTAATTAATCATGATTATAAAGTCAATATTATTATAAAACTTTAATGAGATAATTTAAAAATATTAACAGTAGCAGTGGGAAGATGTTTTGAAGAATGAATGGCTTTATTTAACTCATCTAGATTTGGTTTTTCGCCATAATTGATATTAAGTGAGTGAGATAAGATCCCACTTGTTATTAGTATAGTATTAATTCCAATAGAATTTCCTCCTAAAATATCAGTTTCTAAACCATCTCCAATGATTGAAACATTATTTAAATTTATAATTGGTGATAGTATTTTTAAATGCTTTAAGGCTTCAGAAAAAACATTTTTGTATGGTTTTCCAAATTGTGTAACATTTCCTCCTAAATTTTGATACATTTCTGCAATTGCTCCAGCACAAAAAATTTTTTCCCCTGTTTGCCTCACTACAATTTTATCTGGATTTGCACATATCATAGGTAATTTATTATTTAAGCATTCTTTTAATTCAGACGTATACAATTCTAGGTTATCTTTAAAATCACGTGGGCCAGTTATAAGTATAAAATCTGAATTTTTAGGAGAAGAACTTTTTTTAAATCTAGTATTATCAAGTAGATCATTATCTTCTTTTAAACCTATAAAATAATATCTAATTCCAGAAACTAAATTAGTATTTGTAATAAGTTCATTCTTACATACATCACCTGAAGATATGATTTTATCATATAAATTAGGTTGAATACCAATGTTTGCTAATTTGTTTGCAACTATTTCAGATTTTCTCGGAGCATTAGACAAAAGAATTATAGGAATATTTTTTTTTCTAATTTCTAATAAAGTTTTTAAAGCTTCTGGATAAACTGTAATACCGTCCCACAATACTCCCCATATATCTAAAATAAGACCTTCACAACTATCTATCATGAAATTTAAATCATTATAAAAAGGTATTTTAGCTTTATGACTACTCATTTATGTAATCGCCATTTGCAATTTCATAAGCTTTACTGCCTATTATATTAGTTATATGATTTGTATTACTTTTATTATTTAATTCTTTAATAATTTTATTAATCAAATTAGGACCATTAAATACTAAACCTGTATATAATTGTAAAATACTAGCACCAGCAAGCATTTTAAGATAAGCATCTTCAGCATTAGTTACTCCGCCAATACCAATAAATTTAATATTATTTTGAGCATGTAAATAAGCTTTTGCTAGCATTGTGGTTGATTGAAGAGTAAGAGGTTTTCCAGAAAGTCCCCCATTTTCATTTTGATTTCTTGATTTAAGTTCATAAGATCTATTTATTGTTGTATTAGATATACAAATAGCATCAATATTATGTTTTAAAGCCGTATCAATAATATTTTTTAGTTCACTGTCATTCAAGTCTGGAGAAATTTTTAACCAAATCTGCAATGCATGTCCTCTTTTATTTTCTATTTTTTTTCTCTCTTCATTAACATTGCTTAATAGGTTTGGAAGTATATCACTCGTTTGAATATTTCTTAGACCTGGGGTATTAGGAGAAGATATATTAATAGTGATCCAATCTGCATATTTACCTAGATTTTTAGTTAATATAGAGTAATCATTAATTTGATTTAAAGTATCTTTATTACAACCTATATTTATTCCCAAAGGAATGTTTGAATAATACTTTTCAAGACGTTTAGTTAAATATTTTTCACCTTTACTAGGAAAGCCTAACCTATTTATTATAGCATTATCCTTAGTAAGTCTAAATACTCTAGGTTTTTTATTTCCTATTTGAAATTTGGGAGTAACAGTGCCAATTTCTGTATGAGATAAACCTAGTTTATCTATTTGATGAAAGACTTCTCCATCTTTATCAAAGCCAGCTGCTAGCCCGATAGGATGTTTAAAATCAATATTACCTAGTTTTATATTAAGGTTTTTATAAGCATCTGTAGAATTATTTAAGAATAAGCCTGTTTTAATTAATTTAAGAGTAATATTATGTGCTAATTCAGGAGGTAATTTATGTAAAAAACATTTTAATAAAAGGTTATTTAAATATTTCATTTTATGCCTTCTATTGAGAGGTTTAATCAATTATATAATTATTTAATTTATATAACTATAAATATTTTTAAATAAATACTTATATGCTTGCAATAATAATGCAAAATGCATATACTTCTTCGCTTTCCAAATAAATAGGCTAGAATATAATTATAAGGATGGCAGATGATAAAACAAAATAAGAGTTTAAGTAAAGTAGGTATAATAATGGGCAGCCAATCTGATTGGGATACCATGAAAAATACTGTGAAAATATTAGAAAAATTATCTGTACCTTACGATGTTAATATAGTTTCTGCCCATAGAACTCCTGATAGACTTTATGATTATGCTAAGTCGGCGAAAAGCAAAGGTTTTAAAGTTATTATAGCTGGAGCCGGAGGAGCTGCTCATTTACCAGGTATGATTGCATCTTTAACACATATTCCTGTGCTGGGAGTACCAATTTTGAGTAAAGCATTAAGCGGAATGGATAGTTTATTATCTATTGCTCAAATGCCATCGGGCATACCTGTAGGAACTTTAGCTATTGGTGCAGCAGGCGCTTGTAATGCAGGTATAATGGCAGCTCAGATATTAGCTTTAAATAATAAATCTATAGAAAGAAAAGTAAAAAATTATAGATTAAAGCAAACTAAATCTGTACAAGAAAAACCGGAAACCCATATTGAAAAATAAAACTCTAGGTATAATTGGTGGAGGCCAATTAGGAAGAATGACTGCTCTTGCAGCAGCTAAATTTGGAATAGAATGTCACGTTTTTGATCCGGATTCTAATGCACCAGCATTTCAGGTTTGTTCTAAATCATTTATTAATAAATATGAAGATCTAACAGCAATAAAAGAATTTGCTTCAGGAGTTGATGCCGTTTTATATGAATTTGAGAATATACCATTAAAGAGTGCTCAGTATATTGAAAAATTCTGTTTATTAAGACCTTCCTCTTTTATTTTATCAGTTTCACAAGATAGATTAGTAGAAAAAAATTTTTTATTGAATAAAGCGAAAGTAAAAACTGCAAAATTTTATGAATGCAGTAAATATGAAGATTTAGAAAATGCATATAATTCTATTAAAGGACTATCGGTATTAAAGACACGACGTTTTGGCTATGATGGTAAAGGCCAAATAAAGTTAAATAGTGATGCAGATTTAGGAGAAGCATGGAAAGTTATTGGAAGTAATGAATTAATACTAGAAGAATTTATTCCATTTAAAAGAGAGTTAAGTATTATTGTTGCTAGAGACTATAATGGTAAAATTGAATTATATGATGTTGTTGAGAATAAACATAAAAATCATATTTTAGATCAAACAATTGCACCTGCTCCAAATATTTCTAAAGAAGTAATTAATTTAGCAAAAACAATAGCAGTCAAAATTGCAACTGAGCTAAATTTATTAGGCTTGCTAGCTATTGAGTTATTTGAACTTGATGATGGAGAGCTATTAGTTAATGAAATTGCGCCGCGCCCACATAATTCAGGGCATTGGACTATGGACGGATGTGTTACAGACCAATTTGAACAAGCGGTAAGAGCAACTTTAGGAATTGAATTAGGAAGTACAGATAGGTTATTTAATATTACTATGCAAAATTTAATTGGAGATGATATATTTTTAGTTGAAAATTTTATAAATGATCCTAAAGCAAGAGTTCATAATTATGGAAAAAAAGAAGTTAGAGCAGGAAGAAAAATGGGACATATAAATCATATTATATCATAAAATAAATATTATACTTTAATAGACTTTAATTCTTTTATAATAATAATTAATTTATTAAAAATATTAAAATTAGATATTTTAGATTTAATAGAAGAAGATTTCTGTCCAAATTGAAGAACTTCGTCAATTCTTCTATTTAAAAATAATTTAGTTTCTTTAATATCTTTTTTTGTATCATTAAACCAGCAAATTAAAGTTGAGAGATATACCCAAGATAATAAAAGTCTTTTAGTATAATGATTATAGTCTGTAGAAGTATCTCCAGCTGATTTCCAAATTAAATCTGCTGCATTCCATAAGTTTTTAATAGATTTTATTGGATTTGATGATTCACTAACAAATATTTGTTTAATTGCATCTTTATTTTTTTGAAATATCTCTAACCTTATAATTACTCCATTATAAATTTTATCACGAATTCTTATATTTTTACTTTTAATCCGGTTTATTTTTTTTAACATTTCTATATCTGTTTCATTAAAAAAATATTCCTTTAACTCGTATATTCCTTCAGGAAATAATCTTCCTACAGTTCCTTCTGATAAATTGCAATTTTCTGTTGCCTTAATAAGCATATTCTTATTAAACCCATAGGTATTAATATCAACAAGTGCTTGCTTTAAGATTTTTTTTCTTTGCCTTTCATACCTTAATTTTTCTTTATTCATTTCTGCTAACCCAATGTTTTGCTTCACTTATAAACTGTAATGAAGATAAATCTTTCATTCTATGAGGATATAGTATGCCAAATAAATGATCACACTCATGTTGGACAACTCTAGCATTAAAACCTTCAGCAATAGTTTCTATTTTATTTCCTTTAAGGTCTAGTCCTGAATATTTAATTTTATTAGGACGAACTACTTGTCCTCTCAGTCCAGGCACAGAGAGGCATCCTTCCCAATCGATACTAGTTTCTTTAGTTACAATATCTATTTTAGGATTAATTAATGTTATTAAGTTAGCTTCTTTTGCATTCTCAGATGAGGTTTCAAAAATTACTACTTGAAGTGAAACATGAACTTGAGGTGCTGCTAATCCAACACCATTACCCAGATCATCAAGTGTTTCTAACATATCATCCACTAATATTTTTATTTTGGGATCCGTTGGATCATCCACTTCTTTAGCTTTTTGTAAAAGTATTGGGTGTCCCATCTTAGCAATTTTCAATATAGCCATAATATTTTTACCAATTTAATATTCTATTATATTAAAATAAACTTCTTATTACTTCACTTATACTTATTCTTGTGTTAATACCACACCTTATATTAATAATAATATATATTATTATTGAAATTAATGTAAGGCGAGGAGTTAGAAGTGCAAGTAATAGTTAGAGATAATAACGTAGATCAAGCTTTAAAAGTGCTTAAGAAAAAAATGCAAAGAGAAGGTATGTATCGCGAAATGAAAAAGGGAAGATCATTTGAGAAACCTTCAGAAAAGAAAGCTAGAGAAAAAGCAGAAGCTGTAAGAAGATGGAGAAAATTACAAAGAAAGAAAGAGATGACTGAAGAATAAAGCAGTTACTTAATTTACTAAATTTTTAATTCTTTTATTATTATATAAATTTTCCAAATTTTCACATATAAATTTAAATCTTCTGTCCCATAATTGGCTACTCCAAGCTGAGGAATGTGGGGAGAAAGTTATGTTATCTAATTTATGAAGAGGATATTTTGAGGGATATAATTTTTTTGTAACACTATTTTTTGGATAATTATACCATACATCAATAATTGCAGCTCTAATTATTTTATTTTTTAAAACTTTATATAAATCCGCTTCATTAACTATAGGCCCTCTAGCAATATTTATAATTACTGAATTTTTATTCATTTTTTTCATTAAATTAAAATTTATTAAATTCTTTGTTTCATCATTAAGTGGGCAGGCAATTATTAAATAATCAAATTTGTTTATTTCTTTATTAATATTTTTTACTGAAAGAAAATTAATATATTTATTTGATTTATATTTATCAATATTTCTAACTAGAGATGATATATTCATTTTAAAAGCTTTTGCTCTTTTAGAAATTTCTTTTCCTATATGTCCATAACCAATAATGCCTATGTTTTTATTAAGTAGCTCTCCATGGAAGGAAGAACTTGAAAAGTATCCTTTCCAGTTTCCTTTTTTTAATTGTGCATTCATTTTATTTAAATTTATTTCAGCTTCTAGCATAGATAGAAGGCAGTATTCTGCAATTGGTACTTCGTGTTCAAATGTATTGCTTACCTTGCAGCCTTTAGGAACAGATTCAAAGTGAATATTATCAAAACCCGCTGCTGGTATTTGTATTAATTTTAATTTAGGAGCATTTATATATTTATTTGGCCAACGAGTTGTTATAAACACATCAGCATCTAATAATTCTCTTGAAAGTTCTCCAGGTTTCTTATCAACACTAACAATATTATAATTAGATAAAACACCTTTGGATTTAAAATTTTTTTCTAAATATTTTTTAAAATCAATATCGAGGCCACCAGGTATTACTATTTTAAGTTTTTTTTTAGTCATTTTTCAAACTTTTATTATATAAGTAGTTATATATATAATAAATTTACTAATTGTAAAAGAATTGTTAGGAGGTGCTAAATGATAGTTGAGCAAATATGGACAGATAACGCTTATAGAAATTATAATTATCTTATTGCTTGTCCTCATACTGGAGAAACTATTGCTATAGACCCATTAGAATCTCAGATGTGTTTTGATAAAGCAAAAGAAAAAGGATGGGTTATTACTAAAATACTTAATACGCATGAACATGGTGACCATACCGGTGGTAATATAAATTTAATCAATCTTACTGGAGCAGAAGTGATGGCACATGAAGGTGCATCTAAAAATATTCCGGGAATGACAACAGGTTTATTAGAGGGAGATGTAGTGAAAATTGGAAAAGAAGTAGAATTAGAAGTTTTAGACACTCCTGGTCACACTATGACTCATATATGCCTCTTATCTAAGACCGATAAACCAGCTTTATTTTCTGGAGATACTTTATTTAATGCAGGAGCAGGTAATTGTCATAATGGTGGACATCCAGAGGAGCTTTATGAAACATTTCATAAACAATTTCGTAATTTACCAGATACTACTTTAATATATCCTGGACATGATTATTTAGAAAATAATTTACAATTCACTTTAGATAGAGAACCAGATAATAAGTATGCACATAAATTGCTAAATTCTATAAAAGATTCAGAAGCCGGCAGCATTATAACTAACTTGCAAATGGAAAATAAAATTAATACATTTTTTAGGCTTTCAAATGACAATATAATAGATAGATTAAGAGAGGACTTTCCAACATTATCAAATAACCCATCACAAAAAGAAGTTTTTTTATTGCTTAGACAGTTGAGGAACAAGTGGTAAGATAAGTTTTACTTAAAGTAACACGGAATAAAAATGGAAAGATCTTTTAAAAAAGAAATAGAAGCTTTAAAACTAGAAGAAGGAGAAGTATTTGAAGGCGAAGGAATATTAGCTGTAACAAAAGCATTATTGCAGTCAGGTGTTTCCTATGTTGGAGGATATCAGGGCTCACCAGTTTCAAATTTATTAGATGTAATGGTTCAGGCAAAAGATTATATGAATGAATTGGGAGTCCATGTTGAGGCATGTGCTAACGAATCTTCTGCTGCTGCTATGCTTGGTGCTTCAATAAATTATCCAGTAAGAGGAGCAGTTACCTGGAAATCAATTGTTGGAACTAATGTTGCTTCTGATGCGTTATCGCATTTGGCTTCAGTTGGAGTTCTTGGAGGTTCATTAATTATAATTGGTGAAGATTATGGTGAAGGTTCGAGTATAATTCAAGAGAGAACTCATGGGGTGGCTTTAAAATCAACTATATGGCTTATGGACCCTAGACCTAATTTAGAAGTAATTGTAAGAACTGTTCATAAAGCATTCGATCTTTCTGAGCATTCTCATACTCCTGTTATGATGCAATTAAGAATAAGAACTTGTCACTTGCAAGGTAAGTTTATTGCAAAGAATAATATTAAACCTAAAATTTCTAGTACTCATAAAGTTAGAGAAGTAGCTCCACATAATTATGATTTAATTGCGCATCCACCCAGTACTTATGCGCAAGAGAAACTAAAATATGGACAAAGAGCAAAACTGGCAAAGGCGTTTATATATAATAATTCTTTAAATGAATTTTTTGAAGGAGAAATAAAAGAAATAGGGTTTATTGTGCAAGGAGGTCTCTATAATAATTTAATAGCGGCTTTAAAAGAACTTAATATATCAGATAGTTTAGGTAATTCGAAAATATCAATTTATGTTCTAAATATAGTTCATCCTTTGATTCCTGAGGAAGTTATAACTTATGCTAAAAAATTTAAAGCTATTTTGATTATTGAAGAAGGGCAACCACAATACATAGAGCAGGAGTTAGGATTATTATTTCATAAGGAAAAAATTGAAGTTAACTTGGCTGGAAAAGATGTATTACCTATGGCGGGAGAGTACACATCTGAAGTAATACATAAAGGTGTACTTACTTTTATTAAAAAGTATATTCCTAATTTTCATAGTTTTTTAAATTTAGATTATAACACTGAGGTAGATCAGCTTAGAGAAAAAGCATCTTCATCATTAGGTGAAATTGTGCCACCTAGGCCTCCAGGTTTTTGTACTGGCTGTCCTGAAAGGCCATTTTTTTCTGCTTTAAAAATGATTGAAAAGGATACTGGAAAAATTCATGTTTCTACAGATATTGGTTGCCATTCCTTTGCTACCTTTCCACCTTTTTCCTTTGGGCAATCTATTTTGGGATATGGAATGAGTTTAGCTGCAAGTGCAGGTGTACAAAGTTTTTCATCAAAAAGACCAATCGCAATAATGGGTGATGGAGGATTTTGGCATAATGGTTTATTAAGTGGTGTAGCATCAAGATTATTAAATAATTCTGATGGTATTTTAGTAATACTTCAAAATGGTTATACTTCAGCAACAGGAACTCAAGATCTTATCTCAACCCCTGAGGCAGAGAGTAGGAAACTTGCTGCTTCTTCTAGTTCCACTAGTACAGACAAAACAATAGAAAAAGCATTAGAGGGGTTAGGTGTGAAATGGCTAAAAACAGTCCATACATATGAAGTAGGTTCTGTTAAAAAAGTCATAAATGAAGCCTTGGAAAGTTCTTTTAAAGGTTTGAAAGTAATAATAGCAGAGGGAGAATGTCAATTAGAAAGACAAAGAAGACTTAAGCCTATAAAAAACAATGCTATAAAGATGAAAAAAAGATTTGTACGAATACGATATGGAGTTGATGAAGATACATGTACTGGAGACCATTCTTGTATTAGGCTCTCAGGTTGTCCCACCCTTACTGTCAAACCTTCTAGTGATCCTTTAAAATTGGATCCAGTAGCCCATGTTACCGATGGGTGCGTAGGATGTGGTTTATGTGGAGAAAATGCAATAGAGGCAACATTATGCCCTTCATTTTATAGAGCTAAAATAGTAAATAATCCTAATTTAAGAGAAAGATCAGTGGCTTGGGTTAGAAATAAAGTTATTGGTCTATTATCTTGAGTGATTATAAAACTACATCAATATTAATTACTGCTTTAGGGGGAGAAGGTGGGGGCACCTTAATGAATTGGATAATAGACTGTGCTAGAAGTCAAAAATTATTTGTACAAGGAACATCTGTTCCAGGTGTTGCACAAAGAACAGGCAGTACAAGTTATTATATAGAAATATGTGATAGAAGTTTTTATAATGAGAAAGAACCCGTTTTATCATTATATCCTAAACCAGGGCGAGTAGATATTGTCATTGCTAGTGAATTACTTGAAGCTGCAAGAGTCTTGGAAAAAGGATATATAAATCCAGAAAGAACGACATTAATTACATCTTCAAGTAGAACCTACACTAATTTAGAAAAATCTCATTTGTTAGATGGAAGATTTAACCACGAAAAAATAATGAATGCGTGTAAAGATATGTCCAAAACTTTTATATGTTTAGATTTAAATAGTATGGCTATAGAGCATTCAACAATAGTATCTGCTACTATGTTTGGTGCTTTGGCTGGTAGCGGAGTATTATCATGGAAAAAAGATATTTATGAAGACATTTTTCAAGATAATATTTTTGGAAAAAATAGTTTGTCAGGTTTTAATTTTGCTTATCAGCAAGTACAATCTATTTCTGATAATACTTTAAGAGATAAAGAAAATATAAACTTAAATATTGAAAGTAAAATAAATAATGTAAATGAGTCACTATCTAATGAATTTTTTAGTATTATTAATTTAGGAAAAGAAAGATGTACTGATTATCAAAATAATAAATATTCAGAATTATTTATGACAAGAGTTAATAAACTTATGCCAGTAATAAATAAAAATGATCCTAAAATATTATCCATTGTAGAAAATATAGTTAGACGATTAGCTTTATGGATGACATATGAAGATATACCTAGAGTTGCTCAATTAAAAATAAAACCAGATAGGTTTGTAAAAATAAAAAATGAAATTAATCTTAAAACAAATCAAATACTTTTTGTTCAAGATATTTTTAAACCTGGTTTAAATGAAATAGGAGCAATGCTTCCAAATAAGATAGGAAGATGGTTTATTAGAAATAAAAAAATAGTTAATCATTTACCTTTTGTAGGTAAGGGAATGAAAATAAATTCTTCAACAATATCAGGGTTTCTTGTATTAAAAACTTTATCCTTGTTTCGCTTTATTAGACCTATTTCTTTAAGATATAAAGAAGAGCAAAATAATATAGATAAGTGGATTGATAATATAATTTTATCTTTGGATCAGTCTATATCTTTTTCAGAAGGATTAGCAGATATGCCACAAATATTAAAAGGATACGGAGATACATGGGATAGAGGTATAAAGAAATACAATAAAATCAACAATGCTTTAATAAAAAATAAATTACATAATATAAATGAAAAAGATGGAGCTATATTGAAAGAAGCAATTTTGATTTCAATGAATGATGTTGAGACAGAAAAATTAGATCTTTTCCTCCAAAAAAACGTAAAATAGCTTTTATATTTTTAATCTAGGGCTTGAACTATTTTTTCTAACATTTTTTTTGCGTCATCAAAAAGCATCATAGTGTTTTCATTGTAAAAAACATCATTATCAATGCCTGCATATCCAGGAGATAACGATCTTTTAACAAACAATACAGTTTTGGCGCGCTCAACTTCTAAAATTGGCATTCCTGCAATAGGACTCGCAGGGTCCGTTTTAGCGGCAGGATTAGTTACATCATTTGCTCCAATTACAAAAGCAACATCTGTGCTAGAAAAATCGCTATTTATGTCTTCTAATTCAAAAACTTCATCATACGGAACGTTTGCTTCGGCTAGGAGAACATTCATATGTCCTGGCATTCTTCCTGCAACTGGATGGATAGCATACTTAACAGTAACTCCTGAACTTTTTAACTTATCTGTCATTTCTCTTACAATATGTTGAGCCTGCGCAACAGCCATTCCATAGCCTGGAACTATGACTACATTTTGTGAATTTTGCATAATAAATGCTGCATCTTCTGCACTTCCTGCTTTAGCATTTTTGTTTTTATTTTCTATTTTTTCATCTTCAAGAGTGGAACCAAATCCTCCTAATATAACGCTAATAAATGATCTGTTCATTGCTTTACACATTATATAAGATAAAATTGCACCTGAACTGCCGACCAATGCTCCTACGATTATTAATGCTGTATTTTGAAGAGTAAAGCCTATTCCAGCTGCAGCCCATCCTGAATATGAATTTAACATAGATACTACAACAGGCATATCAGCTCCACCAATTGGAATAATTAAAAGAATTCCAATAAGTAAGGCTAAAATAGTTAAAACATGAAATAATCTAGGATCTTCATTATTAGAGAAAAGTATTATGAGGATTACCATAATCAACCCTATAGCTAGATTTAAAATATGTTGGCCTTTAAATACTAAAGGTGCACCACTTACAAGGCCTTGAAGTTTTCCAAAAGCTATTATTGATCCTGTAAAAGTAATGGCTCCAATAGCAACCCCTAAGGACATTTCTATTCTACTTGCTGTTTTTATAGATCCTATATTACCTATTCCATAAGATTCTGGAGAAAGTAAAGCTGTATATGCTACTAGGACGGCGGCAAATCCAACTAAACTATGAAATGCCGCTACTAATTGAGGCATTGCAGTCATTTCAATTTTTAAAGCTATAGATGTCCCAATAACACCACCAATAATAATTGCGGTAATAATGAGAAAATAATTTGAGGTATCAGGTTGTAAAATAGTTGTTATGATGGCAATAGCCATACCAATAATACCAAAGTAGTTACCTTTTCTTGCACTAGTGGGGCTGGAAAGTCCTTTAAGTGATAAAATAAATAATACTGAAGCTAATAAATATAATAGAGCTGAAAAATTTATACTTATCATTTATCTTTACCTTTATTTTTCTTAAACATAGCTAACATTCTCCAAGTAACTACAAATCCTCCAAAAATATTTATTGATGCTATAATAATGGCTATAAAACCTAACCATTTTGAGGTATTTGATATTTCGTTACTTGCTGACCCAAGAGCAATTAATGCTCCAACTATTATTATTCCTGATATTGCATTTGTAACTGACATAAGAGGAGTATGTAAAGCAGAGGTAACAGACCAAACAACAAAATAGCCAACAAATATAGCTAGAATAAATATAGTTAAATCTATAATAAAAGGGTCGATCATATTATTTTCCTTTAAATTTATATATTAAGCACTTTGCCATCATAACTTACACAAGATTTTTTAAGTATTTCATCTTCCCAATCGATTTGAATTTTTTTCTCTTTAATCATTAATTGTACAAAATTTAGCAAATTTTTTGCATATAAATTACTAGCATCTTGAGATAATTTACTAGGAAAATCAGAATAGCCAATTATTTTAACATCATGTTCAACAACAATTTCGTTCAATTTTGTTAGCTTACAATTACCTCCAGCTTCAGCTGCTAAGTCTACTATTATAGAACCTGCTTTCATATTCTTTACCATAGAATTAGTAATTAATTCTGGAGCTTTTTTACCAGGTATTAATGCAGTAGTTATAACTATATCTTGGCTTTTGATTGTTTCATGTAATAAATCTTGTTGTTTTTTTTTATAATCATCGGACATTTCTTTAGCATATCCTGATTCAGTTTCATTATTATCTTCTGAAATTACTTCAATAAATTTTGCTCCTAAGCTTTCAACTTGTTCTTTTGCTGCACTTCTAACATCAAAAGCGGAAACTACTCCACCCAATCTTCTGGCTGTTGCTATAGCTTGTAATCCTGCTACACCAGCACCTAAAATTAAAATTTTTGCTGGAGCTATAGTGCCAGCAGCAGTCATCATCATAGGAATAGCCTTTGAAAATTCTGAAACTGAATCTATTACAGCTTTATATCCAGCCAGATTTGACTGAGAAGAAAGAGCATCCATAGATTGAGCTCTACTAATTCTTGGAATAAGTTCAACAGAAAAAGCATCAATATTATTATCTGCCAAATCTTTAATTTGGTTTGGGTTTTGAAGAGGTTTTAAAAACCCTATAATTTTAGTTCCTTTATTATAATTTCTTATATCATCAGCGCCTTTTCCATCTTTATGCACTGTATTTACTTTTAAAACTATATCTGCAGCAGAGATTATAGTCTTTGTATCAGCTATAATATTTGCTCCTGCATTTTTATAATCTTCGTTTGAAAAAAAAGAATTTTCTCCTGCACCTTCTTCTATATCCACTGAAAAACCTAATGATATGAGCTTTTTAACTGTTTCGGGAGAAGCAGACACTCTTTTTTCTTGTTCTTCAGTTTCTTTTACAATAGCAATTCTCATATATATTCTCTTTTTTATTAATTTTTATTAATTTAATGATATTAAGTTAAAATTATTTTTTAGAATTTTTATAACTTTTATGATAATGGTTTTCATAAGTTACTTTATTTTTTTCATGTTTACTATTCTCATGAGCAAAAGATACAGATATAAAAAATAAACTTATGACACTAATAATTAAAAATTTCATATTTTCTCCTAAAAAACACAACAATATATTATTTATTTTTGAATGACAAATTTATTTTTACTTTGCCCAAATAGGAATTTTATTTAACTCAACTCCAAATACAGGCCCTAAAATAAGAGCAATAATAACCCCTATAATTATTAAGGACATTATATTTAACCATATTCCTGCCTTTACCATATCAGAAATTTTAATATGACCAGAGGCATATGCAATTGTATTTGGCGGAGTAGCAACAGGCATCATAAAAGCACAACTAGCACCTAGTGTAGCAGGTATAATTAGTAGCAGAGGATCTTGTCCAAGGCCTAAAGCAGTGGCACCAAAAATTGGAATAAATGTTGAGGCAGTTGCAGTATTAGAGGTTAATTCAGTTAATATTATTATTATAGCTACACTCAAAAGCACAATTAGAATAATGGAAATATCTTCAAAATTACTACTTAAAGCTCCAATCCAGGCAGCCAATCCAGATGAATTTATTACACTAGCAAGCGCTAAGCCACCTCCAATTAATATCAAGGCTCCCCATGGTATTTTTTGAACTACTTCCCAATCAATTAATCTTTTTTTATTTTTTTTATTTGATGGTAATATGAACAAAACTATTGCAGCTAATATAGCAATTGAAGAATCATTTATTGCTCCTATTGGAATTATGTTTTCTAAGAGTGAAGAGATCCATTTTCTGGAAATCCATAAAAAAGCAGTAATAATAAAAACTACGCCTACTAATATTTCATCCTGAGAAATTTTTCCTAACTCTTTAATTTTATCGGTTACTATACTTGCTTTTACAATAGTTTTAGAATCCATAGGAAAGCATAAGTAAGTTAAAATTACCCAAGCAATTGGTAATAATATTATAGAAGTTGGTAAGCCTATTTTGAGCCAATCCACAAAACTTATTTCATAATTATATAATTCTGACAACATTGCAGCCATAACTGTATTAGGTGGAGTTCCAATTATAGTTGCTATTCCCCCTATAGTTGCAGAGAAAGCAATACTTAATACTAGAGCTTTATCAAAATTATTATTTTTTGGATTAATTTTATTTTCATGTAAAACTGTAATTATAGATAATGCAATTGGTAACATCATTATAGCTGTAGCACTATTACTTATCCACATAGATAAAAATGCAGTACCGGCCATAAAACCAAATATTATAGATCTTGGTCCTTTTTTAAATTTAGATATAATGTAATAAGCTATTCTTTTATGCAAGCCAGTATGCTGCATCGCAAGACCAATAATAAATCCTCCCATAAAAAGAAATATAATTGGGTGACTAAAACCTTGAGCAGTTTGTTTTATAGAACTAATGTTTAGTATGGGAAAAAAAACTAATGGAATTAAACCAGTTGCTGGTAGGGGTATAGCTTCTGTTAACCACCAGGTTGCCATAAGTAATGCTACTCCTAAAGTTAGCCAAGCCTCTGAATTTAATGAATTAGGAGCTGGAAAAAAGCATGTTGCTAAAAAAAATATTATACCAATTAACAAACCTATATATTTTTTTTTATTTTTTTTTATATTATTCATATTTTTATATAATCAGCTATATTACTTCATGTTATATATCTATAAATTAAATAATGAAAGAAAATATATTTTGTGAGTGGAGATCAAATTTATGAGCGATAAGTATGTGTTTGTAATGAAAGAATTAAATAAAACTTGGCCTGGTGGCAAACAAGTTATTAAAGATGGTTGGTTATCCTTTTATCCTGGAGCAAAGATAGGAGTATTGGGATCAAATGGAGCTGGAAAATCTACTTTATTAAAAATTATGGCAGGATTAGATAAAGAATTTTCTGGTGAAGCATGGGCAGCAGAAGGAATTAAAATAGGATATTTAGCTCAAGAGCCAATATTAGATAATAATTTAAACGTTTTTGATAATGTTATGTTAGGAGTTTCGGAAGTTAAGGATGCATTAAAAGAATTTGAAGAAGTAAGCCTAAAGTTTGGTGAAGTTTCTACAGATGATGAAATGAATGATCTTTTAGGAAAGCAAGCAGAGCTTCAAGAAAAAATTGATTCTATAGATGGATGGGATATTGATAGACATATAGAGATAGCTATGGATGCGCTGAGATGTCCTTCTGCAGAAAGTAATATCTCTGATTTATCTGGTGGAGAAAAAAGGAGAGTTGCTCTTTGTAAATTACTTTTATCAAAGCCTGATATGCTTTTACTAGATGAACCAACCAACCATTTAGATGCTGAATCTGTAGCTTGGTTGGAAAGGACATTAGCAGATTTCCCCGGAACCGTAGTAGCTATAACGCATGATAGATACTTTTTAGATAATGTAGCAGGTTGGATTCTAGAAATTGATAGAGGTAATTTAATTCCTTTTGAAGGAAATTATTCTAATTGGTTAGAGCATAAACAAAAGAGGCTCCAGCAAGAAGCTAGAGAGGAAGTATCTATTCAAAAAACAATTGCTAATGAACTTGAATGGGTTAGACAAAATCCTAAAGCAAGGCAATCCAAATCGCAAGCTAGAATTAATGCTTATGAAGCTCTGGTAGCAGAATCTCAGGCTAGAGAAAAAGGTCCCTCCCCTCAACAGATAGTAATTCCTTCAGGAGAAAGATTAGGTTCTAATGTCATTGAATTAAAAAACTTAAGTAAAGGCTTTGGAGATAAATTATTAATAGATAGTCTTTCATTTAAAATCCCACCAGGAGCAATTGTCGGAGTTATTGGCCCAAATGGAGCTGGAAAAACAACTTTATTTAATATGTTATCTAAAAAAGATACTTCAGATAGTGGCAATATATCAATTGGTGAAAGCGTTAATCTTGGCTATATAGACCAGAATAGAGATTCTTTAATTGATAAAAATACTGTTTGGTTAGAAATTAGCGGAGGAGATGAACAAATTGATCTTGGAAAGCAAAGTGTCCCAAGCAGAGCTTATGTATCATGGTTTAATTTTAAAGGTGGCGATCAACAAAAGATTATAGGACAATTATCTGGTGGTGAGAGAAATAGAGTTCATCTTGCCAAAATGCTTAAGTCGGGAGCTAATGTATTATTATTAGATGAGCCAACAAATGATTTAGATGTTGATACATTAAGAGCTTTAGAAGAGGCTCTTAGCTCATTTGCGGGCTGTGCTTTAATAACTAGTCACGATCGATATTTTTTAGATAGAATTGCTACACATATTTTAGCGTTTGAAGGCTCTAGTCATGTCGAATGGTTTCAAGGAAATTATGAGTCATATGAAGAAGATAGAAAAAGAAGATTAGGAGATATATCAGACAGGCCTCATAGAATAAAATATAAACCGATTACCAGATAACTTAATTGTTTTGAGCATTCTTAGTTTCTAAATCAATAATTAAAGAGTGAAGGCCTCCTTTTTTAATAGATGCACCAAAATCTGCTCTTTTTGTAGCTAATAAACTTACTCCTTCGATAGCTATATCTATGATTTTTGTTCCTTCACCTCTGTTACGAAGTCGCCAGTCTATTCTTAGAGGAGGAGCAGTTTCATGTTCTATATGAGAAGATACAATTGTATCTTTTTTACCTTTTTTATAAGCTTTATCAATTATAAATAATTGATTTGAGTATACTCCGAGTTGAGAAGCATAAACTTTAACTATATGTTTATCAAATGCTTCTCCAAATCTAATTAATTGTTCTTTAGACGCTCCTCTTGAAGCTTTTCCTAATACAGCTCTATGTATTAATTTTTTGTCAAAATTGTTATCTAGCATTCTTTTAAATAATAATTCTCTTTTTTCTAAATTTTCTATTGGGGTTTTTAATATATCTATAGCCTTTTGACCAACATTCTCAATATATTTAATAGCTTCTATTTCTTCTATCGAATAACTAGGCTTTAAAATGAAAAACAAAATTATTAAGCTTATAAATATATTTTTTAATATTCTTATCATAAAAAACCCTTAATTAATCTAAAAGCATTACATCTATATCTATATCATATATTGAAGTGTCCTGGGATTCTTCATTAGCAATTAGTCTAGCACGTCGCTGTAAATACATAGTTCTCATAATTGCATATGGATCTAGGGAATTTTCTCTTGTTCCTTCAATTACTCCGTCTAATTCAACACGTGTATCAAGTGCTTTTGCAACCTTTGTAGCTAATAAAAAACTTTCATAATCTTCCCTAATTAAATATAACCCTACGGGATCTATTAACCAATCACCAACTTTACCACCTAAATCTCTAGTTGAAGTAGGTCCTAATATAGGTAAGATTAAATATGGTCCAGGTTCTATTCCCCATGACCCAAGTGTTTGTCCTAAATCTTCATCTACGGGATCTAACCCTATATAATTTGCAACATCAAATAAACCTAAAATACCAACGGTAGTGTTTATAGTAAATCTTCCTACTGCTGTAATTCCTCTTTCAAATTCTCCTTGTAAAGTTGCATTAATAGCACTCATAGGAGTTTTTAAATTGAGAAGAAAATTTCTAATACTTTCTCTAACTGGCTCTGGAAAAACATCTCTATAAGCGTGTGCAATAGGTCCTATTACATATTCGTCAGCGCCTTCATTAAATGAATATATTTGTCTATTAAACGACTCAAATGGATCATTTTCTTGTTTTCCCGCTGTATCAGGACTAGAAGCACAGCCATAGAAAAAGATGGGCAATATTAAAAATAAAATTAGAATACGTATTTTTTTTATATTCATGTTTTTTCCATACATTTATGAAGGTACTATACTATATATATTTAATTTTCTTCAAGTTTGTTTAACTAAGTTAATTTAAACTGTTGCTTTTTTGCCATAACCTCCTCCCCCTGGTGTTTTGATTATTATTGTATCTCCTTTTTTTATATTAATCGATTCGCTTGATTTTAGTCTTTTGATTGTTTTGTTTTTAGCTTTTAGAAGGTTTATACCTTTAAGTGCTTCTTCTCCTTCTAGTATGCCAGATGGTGATACTTTCCTTCTATTTGATAAAATAACGGCAGTCATATTTTTATTAAATTCAATTTCTCTAACTACCCCATTTCCTCCACTAAAAAGACCCTTTCCTCCGCTATTTTTACGAATGGAGAAATTATTAATTTTAACTGGAAATCTTAATTCTAAAATTTCAGGGTCTGTTAACCTAGTATTAGTCATATGGCATTGAACGGCATCTGAACCATTATGGTTTTTACTAGCACCTTCTCCTCCGCAAATTGTTTCATAATAGCCAAAATCTTTATTACCAAAAGTAAAATTACTCATAGTACCATAGCAAGCAGCTTGTATTTTTAGGGCACCATTAATTGTATCTACAATAGTCTGACTGGTTTCTACATTACCAGCAACAACTGCAGCAGGATATTTTGGGTTAAGTATAGAGTTTTTAGGAATGATAATTTTAATTGGATTAAGGCAACCGTCATTTAACGGAATTTTTTTATCTACAAGGGTTCTCAAAACATAAAGTATAGCTGATTTGGTTACAGCTTTAGGTGCATTAAAATTATTAATTGTTTGATGAGAGGACCCTGTAAAATCAAATATAGCATTTAATTTTCTTTTATTAATGGTAATTTTTAATTGGATTTTAGAACCATTATCCATCAGTGTTTTATATTTTCCATTTCTTAATTTACTTAAGACATTTTTAATAGACAATTCTGCATTAATTTTTACTTGGTTCATATAAAAATTGACAATAGGAAGACCATATTTTTTTACTATTCTTTTGACAGCATTTTTTCCAGAATTGGATGCAGCTAGTTGTGCTTCTAGATCAGATAAATTAGATTTAGTATCTCTTGCAGGATATTGAGTATTTTTAAAAATTTTTAAAATCATAAATACATTTAATTTACCTTTACTTACTATTTTTTCACCATTAAAAACAGCACCTTCTTCATTTATATGAGTAGACATGGAAGGCATAGATCCAGGAGTTATTCCTCCTATATCAGAATGATGTGCTCTACTTGCAATATAAAAATTTGGATATTTATTATTAGATATAAATACAGGGGTGATAACAGTAATATCTGGCAAATGTGTTCCTCCTTTATAAGGATTATTGTGAATGAAGCTATCACCATCAAACATATTATTTTTATTTTTTTTAATTACGTATTTTATACTCTCACCCATGGAACCTAAATGAATAGGAATATGAGGAGCATTTGCAATTAACCCGCCTTTATTATCAAATAAAGCGCAAGAAAAATCTAACCTTTCTTTAATATTTATAGAATATGCAGTATTTTTTAGCAGTGTGCCCATTTCCTCAGCTATAGACATAAACATATTGTTAAATATTTCTAAGCGTATTGGGTCAATAGTTTTGTTTTTAACTATTTGATCAGATTTTTCATTAATTTTTGAAATAATTATTTGTTTGTTTTTATCAATGTAACTTTTCCAGTTATCTGCAATAAATATAGATGAGTTTTCTTCATATATTATTGCTGGACCTTTAATATAATCACCAGTCTTTAAATTTTTTCTTTTAAAATATTTAATACGTTTAAATTTATTTTTAATATATGCAGAACAATATCCTTCATTTTTTACATTGTAGTTATTTTTTTTACTTTGAACTTTTTTCTGGAATTTTTTTTTGACTACAGATGCTTCTACTGAAATATTATCTATTATGATATTTTTTTCTGAGTGTAAAAAACCATATCTTTTTCTATATAATCTTTTAAAATTCTTTAAACTTAAATCTTTGTTATTAAATGGAATACTTATAAAACTGTCTGTATTTTCATATTTTAGGCTAATTATACTAGTTATTTTTATATTCTTTATATTTAATTTAGGATCATCTTTCCATAAATCGGCCAAAGCTAAATCTTTTATTTTATTAAAATCTTTAATTATTTTCTCATAATAAGTATTAATATTTTGTTCAATTGTTTTTGATTTTATACTTTTAATTTCTGCAAAATTCATTCCATAAGCACTTAATACACTTGAAAATGGATGGATAATTATTGTTTTTAGATTTAATGAATTGGCTACATTACATATATGTTGTCCAGCAGCAGCACCATAACCTATAAGAGCATGATTATGAATGTCGTGACCTTTCTCGATTGAAATACGTCTTATAGCATTAGCCATATTTTCATTTGCTATATTTACGCTTCCAAGAGCCAATTCGTATAATGTCATAGTCTTTTGGAATTTCATTCGAATTTTTTTTAAAATATATTCTAAAGATTTTATAGAAGCATCAATATTCAGAGAGCTATGCCCTTTTTTGCCAAATATTTTAGGAAATTTTAAAGCTTGAATATAACCTAATATAAGATTGCAGTCAGTAATAGTCGCTGGTCCCCCTAATCCATAGCAGGCAGGGCCAGGCATTGCTCCTGCACTACTTGGTCCAACATTAATTTTTTGTCCATCAAAACTAATAATGGATCCCCCCCCTGCAGCAATGGTGTTTATATTAAGCATGGGGGCTATAATTTTATGGCCTGCAATATTATTTTCTATGGATCTTTCATAATTATTTTCATAATGAAATACATCTGTTGACGTGCCCCCCATATCTAAACCTATAAACCCGCTATATTTATTATTTTGTTTATTTGTTTCAACTGCAGCTATTACTCCTCCGGCAGGACCTGATAATACTGCATCTTTTCCTTGAAAGTTCTGCCCAGAAGTTAGCCCTCCTGACGATTGCATATACAAAATTCTAGTATTGTTTAAACTTTTATTAATCATTGATGTATATTTGATCAACTTTGGTGTTAAGTATGCATTGACTACAGTAGTATCTCCTCTATTATTTAGCCCAATTAAAGGTGCTGTTTCATGGCTTACATGAATGTTTTTAAACCCCATAAATTCAGCAATTTTCTTTAAAATTTTTTCGTGTTTTGGATGTTTCCAAGAATGCATTAGTACAATAGCAATTGATTTATAACCTTTATTTAATGCTTTTCTCATTATTTTTTTTGCATGATTTACATCAAGCTTTATTAAGATCTTTCCTTTAGGTGATAATCTTTCATGTATCTCATAAACATCACTATATAGTTTTCTATTTAAGAGTATTTTTCTTGCAAATATATTTGGTCTTGTCTGATCGCCAATTTGAAGAGAGTCTTTAAATCCTTTAGTAATAAATAAGCAAGTTTTATTTCCTGTTCTAGTTAGTAGTGAATTTGTAGCAACTGTTGTCCCAATTCTTACCTCATTTATTAAATTAGAATCTATTTTATTTTTTGGTTTGGTTTTTAAAAATAGCCTTATGCCTTCTATTATAGAATCTTTATAATACAATGGGTTATGAGAAAGTAATTTTTTTGTATAAAATTTACCTATTGGGTCTCTAGCTACAATATCTGTAAATGTACCACCTCTATCTATCCAAAAGTCCCATTTTTTATTAGTCTTGTTGCTATTCAATTAATTTCTCCTAATAAAGATATTAATATATTTCATTTTTTATTATAGTTTAATAATTAAATTATAATTAAACAAAAGGTAATTCTTATGTCTATTTGGGGAAAAATATTAGGTGGTGGAACTGGAATGGTTTTAGGAGGCCCGTTGGGAGCGGTTCTAGGTTTGGCTTTAGGTCATAAAATTGATAAAATAAGAAGTAGAGATTCAAAGCTAATTGATAAAGATAATTCCTCAGATGATAACAGTCTATTTCAGCAATATAATGAAAATGAAAAACAAATAGCTTTTGCTACAGGTGTAATTGTAATAGCAGCTAAATTATCTAAAGCTGATGGAAAGGTGACACAGGATGAAATTATTAAATTCCGTGAGGTTTTTGATTTTGACCCTAAAGATGAGGCTGCAATTGGTAAAATTTTTAATAACGCTAAAAAGGACGCCGAAGGATATGAAAATTACGCAAAACAATTAAAATCAGTTTTTAGTAATCAGCAGGAACTGTATATAGAATTCATTAACTCATTATTTAAAATTGCTATGGCCGATGGCGAAATACATATTAATGAAGAAAAAATGATTAATAATATAGCTTTAATTTTTAACATGCCAATTGAAGTTTTAGAATCGATTAAATCACAATTTTTATTAACTTCTAATAATTCAGATATAGAAAATGATTATAAAGTTTTGCTCTCTAAGCCTTCTGATTTGGACTCAGAAATAAAAAAGAAATATTTTAAATTGGTAAAGGAATATCATCCAGATACACTAGTTTCAAAAGGTCTACCTGAAGAATTTCTTAAATTTGCTAATGAAAGACTTGCAAATATTAATAAATCATATGAGAGACTCACAAAATTTAGAAAAGATAATATTTAATGAGTCTATTGATTTGCCATGAATTTAAATCTCCAAATTATAATTTAAGAAAAAATTTAAAGCTTATAGATACAATCATTATACACTATACGGGCATGAAAGATGCTAAATCAGCATTAAATTATTTGTGTAGCCAAAAATCTAAAGTTAGTGCTCACTATTTGATTGATGAAACTGGAAAATTATTTCAAATTGTTGATGATTCTAATATTGCATGGCATGCAGGTGTTTCTCAATGGATAGATAGAAAAAATCTTAATGAAACATCAATTGGAATAGAGTTAGTAAATCCTGGTCATGATTATGGCTATGAAGAATTTACTTTAGAGCAATATATAATATTGGAGAAACTAATTAAATTGCTAATAAGCAAATATGATATTCAAATAGATAGAATACTTGGACATTCTGATATTGCCCCTTCAAGAAAATTAGACCCTGGAGAAAAATTTAATTGGCAAAGATTAGCTGAAAAAAAGTTGTCAATTTGGCCAAAAACAATATTAGACTTACCCAATGATATTTACTCAGAAAAATTATTATATAATTTATTATACAGTATTGGTTATGATGTTGATAACCATTATAAAGATAGTATAATAGCGTTTAAAAGACATTTTATTCCTAATGATGTTAATTCAAATATAAATAAAATATTACTTAAAATTGCATACTCTGTTTATGTGGAATTTTTAAAAATTAGATCCTATTATTGAATTTTTTTTAAAATATTTTATAATTAATATGTCAGGTAGCTAAGTGACTGCTCTTAAGCTTTTCATAAGAGAGGAAAGTCCGGGCTCCATGGAAACACAGTGCCGGATAATTTCCGGCGGAGGAAACTCTAGGGATTAGTGCCACAGAAAATATACCGCTTAATTATTTTGAGTAAGGGTGAAATGGTGTGGTAAGAGCACACCGCATTTTAGGTAACTAAAATGGCTAGGTAAACCCCACTGGGAGCAAGACCAAGTAGATACAACAAACTATTTATTTAGAAGCGTAGTTTTCAGCGTGTTGTTGGGTAGGTTGCAAGAAGTATTTGGTAACAAATACTCAAGATGAATAGTCACTCTAGACAGAACCCGGCTTATAGGCTACCTGATATATGTTTATATAAATATATAAAATTATTAATCTATGTTTGACGAACCATATATTCCCATGATATTACTATAAAAACCCATAAATTTCCAAATTGGGAATTAATATTATGGTGAGGATAGTTAATAGTGTCAGATTTTATAGGAAGATATTTAAATAAAGTAGATAAAAAAGGTAGAGTTTCAGTACCTGCTTCTTGGAGGTCTAGTTTAATAAGTAAAGAATTCTCAGGAATAATTGCTCAATCATCTCTTTCTGAAAAATCTATAGATGCATATCCACGCGAATATTTAGAATTATTA